>Ga0209628_10000553_pt1 | contig 23173 bp, 23 predicted proteins | sample TergutCu122P4_FD_187285 | JGI IMG/M metagenome (GOLD analysis project Ga0209628, IMG submission 187285) | Cubitermes ugandensis P4 segment gut microbial communities from Kakamega Forest, Kenya - Cu122 P4 (SPAdes) (version 2) | ecosystem: Host-associated > Arthropoda: Insects > Digestive system...
GCTTTCATGCTGGTCTACGGCGGAACCATCCTCGGCCTGAGCATGCTGATGGTGCTGAGCGATCTGGAACCCATGACCGCCTTCAGCGCGGTGCTGGCCAGCGTGAACTGTGTGGGGCCGGGCCTGGGCAGCATCGGGCCGTCGGGCAACTACACCGCCCTGACGGACTTTCAGGTGTGGGTTTGCACCTTCGGGATGGTGCTGGGGCGGCTTGAGCTGCTGAGTTTTATCGCGCTGCTGACGCCTTCGTTTTGGCGCAAGTGATTATCCTAGAAACGGCGGTTGACCGCTTGCAACCTTCAGGAGAACCGCGTGGATATTGACGTTTGTGACTTCGATTACGTTCACCTCTTGGGTGAATACGCTACGTACTCGCCAGCACCGTGATCGACGCGCCATGCGGCGCAAGCAAATCCTCCATCAGGCGCTCCGCCACGGCTTCCTCCGCAATGGCCAGTCCATGCCGATGCATGGCCGCGGCAAGTTGCGGGTCCCACCCGGCGGTGATGTCCGACGGGCCCAGGTTGCGCTGTTGGTGCGCGGCGGCCCGGACCGCGGCTTGGTAGTCCTGGGCGCTCATTTGCCAAGGCCGCGCCGGCCAATTGCGCAAGACATGGTTGGCGATTTGCAAGCCGGGCCAGTCAAAGTCGCCGTGGTAGTACAAACGGGCGCCGGCTTGGGCCAATTGATCGAGCAATGTGCGCTGGGCGGCGGCGGGCATGCCGTCGGTGCACACCAAGGGCGCACAGCCCGCGCCCAGGCGGTCGGCGGCGATGGCGACCAGGTTGGGGTTTTCGCAAACGTAAACGGCGCGGCCTTGGACGGCCCATGCGGGCGGCGCGCGCAACAATTGACGCAGCGACAAATAAGCCGGTTCGCCCGGCGGCGCGGTGGCCGATGGCAGGTTGAGCACCAGCGCGGGCCGCGCCAGTTCGTTGACCAGGATACCGGCGCGTGCCCAGATGTCGCGTGCGCGCTCGCCGGTGGCTGGGCCTTGCGCGTGCGCTGATTGAGCGGGCAGCCCCGCGTTTTCGCCGTGGCGCCAGGCAGCCAGAACCAGACTGGCCACGGGCTGGCCCGCATCGAGCGCATGGGCATTACCGAGCGTTTGCGCCGCCAGTTGGGCGCGCGCAAGGCCCGGCGCCGGCAGGCGGCACAGCACGGTATCGGCTTGCGCCAGCAGGTCTTGGGCCAGCGCGGCGTCACGCCGGGCCAGGCGCTTGACCAATGCTCCGGCGGCGGGTGTTTGCAGCCAGTTTTGTAAGCGTGGATCATGCCGCGCTTGTTCGATGACGGCTGACCAGGCCAGTTCACCGGCTTTGCGCTGGGCCGCGCGGTTGGCGATCGGGCCGTCCAGTTGTTCGAGCGCCTGGCGCAGGGTATGGCACACGCCGGCGGCTTGCAAGGCGGCATCAATGCCGGCGATGGTCAGGCGCGCCGAACGTGCCGCGCTGACCGGGCGGCCGGTCAGCAAAGCCAGCGCCTCGCGCTCGGCCGGATCGAGCTGACTCAGGTGCAGACTCCGGCCGGTATCCGCGTCATCGCGCTGCTCGAAGTAACGGCGCAAACGCCGGCGCAGGGCCGCCAGGGCCGGGCCGCCGAGCAGGCGTTCAAGGCGTGGGTCGGCGTTCATGGAAAGCGGCGATCCGGGTCGGCTTCGAGCCGCCGGGCGCGGCCATCCCAGCTCCAGCGGGAGACGTGCACGGCGTCGATGCCTTCGCGCCGCTGCAATTGCGCGATGGCCACGCCGGGCAGTTCGGCATAGCAGGCCCATTCGCGCTCGCTGGTGATGACGAAGTCGAGGTCGAACTCCCGGATCAGCGCCATGCAGTGGGCGCGGGCCGCGTCGTCGATGCCGGCAAAGGCTTCGTCCAGCAGCACCAGGCGCGGCGCGTGGATGGTGTCGGCCTGGCTGTAGTAGCTGGAGACGGCGGCAAACAGCGGCACGGTCAGCCCGAGTGCGCGCTCGCCGCTGGAGGCGGGGCCGGCCAGCGGGCGCCATTGCCCGTCCTGCCAGCGCTGCACACGAAAGCGGTGCCAGCGGCGGTAATCGAGTGCGCGCGCGAGTTGCTCCAGCAGGCTGCCGCCTTGATCGGCGTCGGCACGGCTGCGCTCGGCGGCGATGCGCTGTTGCAGCATTTGGCCGACCACGCGGCGGTCTTCGGCGCTCCACAGGTCGGCGCTGGTGTTGAGCAGCCGGCGGCGCGCCGCTTCCAGGCCGACGGGCGCGCCTTCCGCGCCTTCGGGCAGGGTCTCCCATTTCAGGCGGAAGCGCACGCCGGTGGAGGTGGGACGCTTGTCCAGTTCGGTGTTGATGGCGTTGATTTGGTGCTCGGCATCGCGCAGCAGCCGTTGCACCGCGCTGGCGATTTCGGCTTGCAGGTGGTTTTCCAGCACTTCGCGTTCGCCGGCGGTGAGCAGTTCGCGGCGCTGGGCGATCTCGCCGGCCAGATGCAGCGCCAGCTGGTCCGGACGCTCGGGTCGGTTTTGGTAGACAATGCTGACGACCAGCCCGTAGTCGCTGGTTTCGGCCTGGGCCTGGTGGCTCAGGGCGGCCAGCGCGCGGCCCAGTTCGGTGTAGTCCTGCGAGACCTGGTTTTGCACGCGGCTCCAGGTTTCGTCATCGGCCTTGACGTCAACCAGCGCCTGTTCGGTGCGGCGGGCCAGCGTTAGGGCGGGTTCGATGGTCCAGGGCGTTTGCAACGGCGGCAATTCGGCATCCGGCCAAGCGGTAAGCAGCAGGCCGGTGGCCGCGAAACCCTGTAATTGGGCGATGGCGGTTTGGCGCGCGGCGCTGCGTTCGTCGAGCTTGCCTTGCGCGTCCTCGGTTTTTTGTTCGGCCTTGGCGCGGATTTGACCGGCTTCGCGCAATGCCTCGCCGTGCTGCTTGACGGCGGCTTCGTTGGCGTTGACGGCGGCGCGGGCGTCGCTTAGGCGCTGGCGCAGTTCTTCGACCTTGGCGCCGACCGATTCGCGCAGCGTCTCGAAACGGATGCGGGCTTCTTCGGCCTGGGCAGCGCGTTCGGCGGCCTGTTCATCGGCTTGCCGGGCATCGGCCTCGATCTCCTGCTCGCGCTGCCGTTGCCGGGTCTGTTCGGCGATCGCGTCGCGCAGTTCGCGGACGGCGTTGGTCAAGGCGTGCAGCGTGTCGCCGAAAGATTGCAGCGCCTGGACAACGGCTTGCAAGGCCGCTGGCTCGGGCACCAGCGCCAGATCGCCGGCATCGCGCTCCAAGGCTTGGCGGGTGGCGTCCCGGCGCTGAGCGGCTGCGCGCAACTGCTGCTCGGCCTGTTCCAGACGCTGCCGTGCGGACTGGTATTCACGCGCGGCGGCGGCCGCGGCGGCGTGCGCGGCGCGCAAGGCGTCGTCGGATGGCGCGGTTTGCCATTCGAGGGCGGCTTGCTGGTGGTCTTGTTCAAGTTGTACGAAATCTTGCGCCAACTGCTCCAAGGCGCCGGTCAAGGCGGCGAGCCGTTGCCGTATGGCTTCGAGCCGGCGCGCACGGGCGGCGGCGCGCGCGGCGTAGCCGATGAACTCGGCGCTGGGCTTGTGCCAAGCGCCGGCCATGGGGCCGAGGCGAAAACGGCCATCGGCGCCGATCCAGGCTTCGGCCTGCGCGTCGTCGCCCGTGCCGCAGGCCACGCTTTCGAGCAGGCGTTGCACCACCGCGGGCGCAACCGGCGGCGGCGCGCCGGGCGCGGCAACCGCCGCTCGCAAACAATCGGCCAGCGCGCCAGTTCGCGGCGCACGCGGCAGCCAGTGCGCATCGTGCATCAGCGGCTGGCCATCGGCGGCCAGCAGCGCGCCACCGGGATCGACCCAGGCATCGAGCAAGCCGCACGCTTGCAAGGCGGCTTCGATGCCGGCGCGCTCGGCGTTCGGCACGGCGGGCACGAAATCCACCAGCTGCCAGAAGGGCGCACCGGCTCGTCCCGCGCGGATCGCCGGGTCGCGCCAGTGCGGTGGCGGCGGCATGCCGTCTTCGCCTTGTTCCAAACGGGCTTGCTCGGACGACAACTCGGCGCGCTCGTTTTCAAGGCTGTGTTGTTCCGCTTGCAGCGCGGCATGGCGCTGCGCCAGCCGCTGGGCGGTGACTTGCTGGGCGGCATGCAAGGCTGCCCGGGCCGGGTTGTCGCCTTTGAGGTTCAGACTCCAGTCGGCCAGCGCTTGCGGCAGATCGGCGCCGGCGGGGATGTGCAATTGCCGCAAACCGTCCAAGTGCGCCTGCCAAGCCTGAAGCAGGGCGTCGCTGTGTTGTTCGACGGCGGCGTCGGCGCTCTCGCGCAATTGAGCGGCGGCGTTGGCTTCGTCCAGCCGCTCGTCGCGCCGCGCCTGCGCGCCGGCATGGTCCTGGGTTGCGCGATCGAGTTCAGCGCAGCGGCGCAGCAGCAAGTCCACCTGTTCGCGACGCGTGGCGGCGGCGCGGCGCAAATCCTGGCGGGCCGTCTCCAGGGTCAACGGCGGCAGGGCCGCGAGCGCGGCGGCATCTTCAACCGTCAGGGGATTGGCGGCATAGGCGGTCGCGATGCCGGCCTGCCCGGCATCGCGGGCGGCTTCGGCGCGCGCCTCGGTCCAGCTGCGTGCCGCCTGCTCGGCGTGGTGGGCGCGGGCGCGGCTGGCTTGCCGCTCGCGTTCCAAGCGCGATTGCACCTCGCGGCGCGCGCGCTGGGCCTGCTCGGCATCTTCGGCGCGGCGTTTGGCCTCGCGCTCGGCCTGCTCAAGCTGTTTGGCGTTGGCCATCGCCGGGTCGTTCTGTAATTCTTCGAACCGGATGCGGCTGGCGGCCAGCGCGGCTTCGCTTGCGCCGTGGCGGATGCGGGCGGCCTGCTCGTCGTCCTGCGCCTGTTGCAGCGCGCCGCGCCCTTCGCTGAGTTCGCGGCTGGCGTTGTCGAAATGGGTTTGCGCGCCGCGCAAGCCGGCGGCCTGGCGCCGGGCTTGGGTCGCCGCGTAGCGCCGGTAGCGTTGGTTGAACTGGCCGATGGCGCGTTCCAGCACCTCGTATTCCTCCAGTTCGCGGCGATATTCTTCCAACTGATTGAGCGCCTCCGCGACATCGGCCAGCAGGTCGGCGGCCATGGGCGGCAGGGCTTCGGTCAGCGCGTTGGACAGGTTGGATTCATCCGGTTTCTTGGACAGCTGCGGCTGGCGCAATTGGATCAGCGTGTCCATCAGCGCGGCGTAGCGCGCTGGGCCGAGATGAAACAGCCGCTCGTCCACCGCCCGGCGATAGGCCGCGGCGGTGTCGAAAACCTGTCCCGCATGGGCTTGCAGCGCATCGCGCAGCCGCTCGCGCGTCAGCACCACGCGGCTGGGACTCATCAGCCACAAATCCTGGCCGATGCGCCCCTGCTCCAGCAGGAAGAACCAGGGGTTGTCTATTTGCGCCCGCCCCGCGACCGCCGCAAGGCCGCAGCCGAGCGTGAGGTAATGCGCCCGCCCCTCTTCGTCCAGCCGGCCGAACTCGACCCAGGTATAGCCCATGCGCCGCTCATGGCGGCCGAGCAGCAAGTTCCAGGCCATTTTTTTGCCCGGGTCGCCGTCCGGTTCGACGCGCGAGGGCTTGAGCTGGGCGTCCAACAGCAGGGGCAGGGTCAGCGAAAGCACCTTGGATTTGCCGGTGCCGTTATTGCCGCGCAGCAGCAGGTGGCCGTCGCGAAACCAAAACTCCTCGCTGTCGTAATGGAACAGTTCCACCAACCCCAGGCGCAACGGCTGCCAGCGCGTCAAGCGCGGCTGGGGCAATGCGGCTGGCGCTGTTTCGGTCATGGGAGATCGAACAAAGGTAAGGACGACGCAGCGGCGGCAGCCGCCGGCATGCGAACATCGGCTTCGCCCAACGCGAACCGGGCCAGCGCCGGCAGCGGCCGGACCTGCCCGGCGTCCACCGCGATGAGTTGCAGTTTTTGCAACTGCTCCAGCGCGATGCGGGCCAGTTCCTGCTCGGAACCCGCCTCACGCGCCGATTTGCGCCAGAAACGGCCGTAACGCTCGCGAGCCTCGGCCAGGAAGGCCGCCACGCCGTCTTGCCCGGCCGGTTCAGTCCGGCCCGCCAAGAACTCGGCCACCAGCAGCGTGGCATGCGCCTGCGTGCCTTCGTCGGGCATCGCCACATCGGTCAGCTGGCCGTCTTCATCGACCAGGGCCAAGCCTTCCGCGCGCTGCTCGGCGGCCAGGCCGGTGGCTTCGCACAGCCGGCTGGCCATGGCGCCGCGCTGGTTGATGAAGTAGGTCCGCTGCGCCTCGTCCAAGGCTTCCAGGTAGACCACCGGGTCGTCCAGCAGCCGGCGCGCCAATTGATGGCGCAGCGCGGTGCGCTGGCCTTCTTCGCTGTCGGGCACGTGCTCGGCGACCAGGGCGTCCAGGCGCTCGTCCAGCGTCACCGGCGCTTGTTCGGCAGGCCAGGTGGACGGGCCGCGCACGGCCGCCAGCAGGCCGGCCAGCACACGCCGCTGCACGTCATACAGGGCGTCGCCGCCGTCGCCGCCGTCGGCGGCCGTGGCGCCATGAACAAAGCCTTCTTCGTCACCCGCGACGCGCCGCAACACGCCCCACTGCAACAGGCCGCGGCAGACGCTGACCAGTTCGCGGCGTTCATGGGCCGCGGTAAGTTCAAAGCGGAAACCGCGCGCGGCCAGCGCCGGATCGGCCGCCAGTTGCAACAGGCGCTCGCCCAGCACGCGCAGCGTGATCTGCGGGTCGGCGCGCTCCAGCACCGCGCACGCCAGGCACAGCAGCACATAGCGCCGGCGCTCGTAATCGGGCCAACCGCGGCTGGCATCCTGCAAATCGGATGGGCGCTTGTACAGCCGTGCGCAATCGCGCTCGATGTGCAAGGGCCAGCCGGTCTCGCGCGCGAACCAGGCGCGCAACTCGTCGGCATGACGGCGCACGGCGGCGAAATCATCGTGCGCGGGCGTCATCAGCGGCGTCATCAGCAGCGCGCGCACAGCCTGAATACGCTCATCGTCACGGTACCGGCTTTGCTGGCGGGCGATGCTGCGGGCGTCGGTCATCTCAGGATCATTGCTCCAGCCGCGTGATGGTGATCCGGTGATCGCGCCCGGCAAAAGTGCCGGCCGGCGTGTCGATTTCGGCGTGGCTATCGGCGTCCAGCGGTTGCAGGCGGATGTGCAGCAAACCGTCGCCGCTTTGCAACTCGACGGCTTCGTCGGGCGTACCTTGCGCGGTGAGCGCCTGGCCCAGCAGCGACAAAAACAGGGCGAAGGCATGCTGGTCCAGGGTGCCCAGCTCGGACAACCGGGCCGGCCGTCCCGTGGCCAGGCGCCGGCGGGCCGCCTCGATTTGGGCGTGTTCCTCCTGCAACTGCGCGGCCAGCAGCCGGCGTTCGTCGTCGCGCACCTGGATACGCGGCATCGCACCGCGCGGCGCGGCCTCGCCATATTGGCGCAGGCGGGGGTGGATACGCAAGGGCGGCGCGTTGGCCCAGGGGGTATGGGCAGGCAGCTCGGGCGTACCGTCTGATACGGTGGAGTCGAGTGAAAAATGCCGCGCCGGGTTCAGCGCGAAAGCCGCGCGCGCCAGGCGGTGGGCATCGGCGTCGCTGGCGCAGGCCGCGAACCAGCCGGCCAGCATGCGGAAATCGGCCGATCGGTCGCTGCGTCCGCCGCGGCGCTCGTTCAAGGTGGCGATGGCGGCCAGCAGTTGAGGAATCGCGGCGCGCGCTTTCGAGCGCAGCAATTCGGCTTGGGGCGGCTCATGCTCTTGCGTGACGAACCAGCGGCGCAGACCCTTCCATCGCTCGCGCCAAGCTTGCCAGCCGCGCCCATGGGCATCGAGTTGTCCGGCTGGGTCGCCCGGTGCGCTATCACGGGCTTCACGCTGGGCCGCTTGCCACAGCAGCGGATCAATACGCGGCGACAAGGACTCGATACGCTGCGCGATGCCGCCGGAGCGGCTGACCAGATCGCCGATAAAGCGTTCCAGGTAATCGATCAAACGCCGCTTGTAGGCCAGCACCGCATCGGCTTGGGCCTGTTGGAGTTCCAGGCTGCGGCTGATGCCGACCATGAAAGCCTGCGCGTTTTCGGCCAGGCCCTCGAACACCCGCACCAGATCGCGCAACGCGGCGTGAACCTTGGCCGCATCGGGCGTCGTCTCGCCGGCCAATGCCTGCAAGGTTTGCAACTGGGCGCCGATGTCTTCCAATGCCACCGTCTGCAACTCGGCGCGGTGCTTGAGCGTGCGCGCAAACGCGGCCAGCGCCGTTTCAACCGCTTCGCCGCCCTGCGACAGGCGGTAGAGGAAGCGGGCGCGGTAGAAATCGCTCAAGCTGGCCACGCGCGCCGTATCGGGCTGGGATTCGAGATTGCCCCACTCGGTAAGCGAGGCCAGTGCGGCCTGCACCTCCTCGATGCGAGGCGGCGGCGTTGCCCAATCCCCCTCGGCCAGCACTTCGTCGGGCCGCAGGTGCAGGCGAAACTGGCGTTTGGCCGAAGCAAAGGTTTCCATCACGCAGCGATAGAAAGCAGCCTTGTCCGCACTGACGTGACGAAACAAGTCGGCTTGCGCGGTGGCGGAAGATGCCGTCATGCGGGAATTGAAGCTTGAAAATATGAAGCATCGTAGCGCAACACCGCGTCGAAATCTCAGCAAAAATTGCTGTCGCTAATTTTGCTTGAAAACGCTTATAACCGTACCCGGGCGCGAACTGGCCGACGAGGAAGTCGCCAAGATCGCCGCCGCCTATCACGCGTGCGCACCGTAGGGGCACGGCACGACCAGCAAACTCCCCATCAACCTCAACGACCTGCCGCGCCAGCGCACGGTCGAGGGTTTGAACAAGCTGCCTTTCCGATTAGATACCCAACTCGGAATGGGAACCCAGGCGCACCAGTTGCAATTCATTGGCCTCGGTCTTCCGATAGATCAAAACGAGGTCTGGTTTTACATGGCAATCGCGGTGGTCTTTCCAGTCGCCAGTCAATGGATGGTCTCTGCGGCGAGGCTCCAATGGAATGTCATGAGCCAATGCCACGATAACCGGAACCAGTTCAGCATCCAGCGTTGCGCGATGTTGCCCTCTTTTTTCGCGCCTGTAATCGCGCTTGAACTGACCAAGGCGCTTAATCGTCCTCATTCAATTCGGCCATCAATTCCTCAACCGTGGCGAAGCTCTTGCCTTTGCCTTCGCGGGCTTCCTGCATGGCTGCAATTGTTTCCGCATTGGGCACTAGCTCAAAGGGCAGGGCTTTTTCCCGTGCCACGCGGGTAAGCATCAGGCGCACCGCATCGGACACGCTCAGGCCGATGGCGGCCAGTGCGGCTGCGGCTTCTGCCTTGATGACAGGATTGATGCGGGCCTGAACGAGTGCGGTAGCTGCTGCCATCATGTTCTCCGGTAATGTAGTGACATTGTAATACAAAGATCCGAAGTCAGACACGAATAACCGGCTTGTCATTGACGCGACTGCGCCAATGCGATTGCGGCCTGAATGGCGGCACGGGCTTGCGGACTGTTCTTCCAACAAGTAGAGCCGACGATCGCCGAGGCTTTGGAAACGATGTCCCGTGTATGGGCTTGGCTCAGATGGGCCAATGACTCATTCCATTTCTCAATCAATCGAGCACGCGAAGGCCAAGCGCGGACAGTGCTTGTGCACGGCAAGCGAAGCCGACAAAGTGATCGCTTGATTTAGGAATGGAATCAAACCCCATCTGCTCAAGGCGCGCCACTACCGTCGGGCCAACGCCTTTTACGCCCAACAATGCCTTGCGTTCTTCGGGTGGGAATGGCATGGGTATTCTTAAGTTACACCAAACCATTGTAGCTCGAGATTAGAGCATTTTTCTTTCAAGTGTTTACATCCAACACGACACAGCCGTCATTCTGCGCGAAGCGAAGCGTGTCATCCTGCGCGAAGTCGCAGGACGCTGCAATCCAGACGCCGCATAGATTGAAGCGACTTCGCGCAGAATGACGCGAATAAAGGCGGGGGCTGTAATAAACTAAATCGAAAATGCTCTAGATATGGGGACGGGGTTTATGTTGCCCTGGACGGTTAACCCCATCCCCACCCAACCCCTTGAAGGGGAGGGCTTTAGGCTGCCCTTTATTGATGGCAGTGCGCAAGCGCCACGAACAACCCAAATGGGGAATCTGGGTTGAACCGCGGATAATTATTTTCTGACCATATCAACAATCACCACCGCGTTATATTTTTTCCATTTGAAGGTGATTACGTAAGGCCGTTTGCGCACGGTTATATCGAGTTGTTCCGCATTGCCCTGAAAAGCCGTCGGCACTGAAATTTCCATGGTTTCCCCGAAATACTTGCGTGCATTTCCGGCCAAGGTATTGGCAATCTCACCGACCGCATCCAGCCATTGCGCTTCGGTCTGCTGTAATTCATTCATCTCCAGCAGCAGCCGGGTCAGCATCAGCTTGCTGGCCGAGAAATAAATGTGGCCGTGATATTTTCCGCTCACCACGATCTTGCCGGTAAAATCATACAGCGGCGGCAGTGTTTCGCCTTCCGCCAGAAACGAGGTCTGGATTTCGGCATTTTCGCCGGTGATTTGATGGAAATAATGGCTAACCGCCTCCACAAAAACACTTATTTCCTGTTCTGTAATATCAGCCATTTCAGCTCATTACCTCTAAAAATGCATCGACCAACTGTTTGTCGGTGAAAGGTTTATAAAGAAATCCCCTGGCTCCTTTTTTAAGCGCCATGATGGCGGTCGCCTTATCACTCAAGGCCGATACCACCAAGATGCTGGCCTCGGGATTGATTCGGGTCATGCTTTCGGTGCACTCGACCCCATCCATTTCCGGCATGGTTAAATCCATGGTCACCACATCCGGCTGGGTTTGCCGAAAAAGACTCAGCGCCTCCTTGCCATTTTTGGCCATCCCAACAATCGTCAACGATTGCAACACCGGATGGCTCATCGCCCGGGCAATCCGGTTGCGAATAATGCTGGAATCATCAACAATCAATAACTTCATAGCACTCCTTCTCCATTTAAAGCGCAAACCGGACCTTGAATTCCGTGAAGGCGCGCACTTGGCTATTCAACAGCAGATGACCCCGCAGCCCTGTAATCTTTTTCGCCACTACGTCCAGACCAACGCCATGCCCGGCGTCGCGGTCGGCCCCTTTGGCCGTTGAAAAACCCGGATCGAACAGATACGATACCACCTGGCGCTGATTGAGTTTATTCGCCTCCAGCGTCGAAAACATTTTTCTCCGCACCAATTCTTCCCGGATCCGCTCCACGGCAATTCCGCGCCCATCATCGCGCACCGTGAATTCATAAACCTGGTGCCCGGTTTCCCGGCATTCGATCCGGATCTCGCCGCTGGCCGGCTTGCCCTCCGCGGCACGCTCGTCCGGCGTTTCGATGCCATGTTTGATGGCATTGCGCAACAACTGAATGGCAATGCCGTGTAATTCGCTGGCAACCGCGCGCGGCAACCGGGCCAGCTCCTGCGCTTCGCATACCACTAAGACTTCCTTGTGTTCGTCTTTCGCGATCCGCGCCGCCAGGTTTTGCAAACTGTTGCTGAATGTTTGCAAGAATTTATCGCTGCCATCTCCGCGTTCCAACGCATCCCTTTTGGTTTGGTTGACAATGCTGGTAATCGATGCCAGTTGATCGTAAAAGCCGTTCAACAGCACGGTGATGCGCACCATGTCTTCGCCTTGCACGTCACCGCGCTCACGCATGCCGACCAGTTCCTTTTCAAAAGCATGGGCGTAGCTTTCAAATATTTCGATTCCCAGTGCCGCGGCTTCTCCCTTGATACCATGGACAATCGACATAATGCGATTGATCAGCCGCAGCCGCGCTTGTCCGCCATCGGCATCGGCTTCGGCTTGCAGTTGCTGGTTGATTTCGGTCAAGCCTTGCTCGATATTATTCAAGAACTGTTGCAATACGGCCGTATCGGTATTCAGCAATTTAAGCAAACCCTCGACTTCAATCCGCGCCTGCCCCTTGGCCGTTTCCAGTTGTTCGGTTAGCCGCACCAAATCGGTTACATCCTGCACCGTCACCAGCAAATGGGAGATTTTGCCCTCTTCATCAGCCACCCGGTTAAAGTTGAAGTTCAGGTAGCGCAAACCGCCATCGTCTCGCGCATCGCGAACTTCCACTTGACTGAGCGGGTTAAGCGAAGTCACCAAGGCTTCCTTGACCCGGTTGCCGAGCAGCAGCTTGATATAGTCTTGCGCGCTCTCGTAAACTTCCCTGGAGACCATTTGTTCAAGTATCTTGAAAAACGGCATTTCGGGCTTGACATTGAGTTGCAGAATCTGGTTCACCGATTTTGAATACTGCGAACCCAGCCGATGCTCCTGGTCGATCAGGAACAGGCCCTCCTTGACCGTCCGCAAAATTTCATCCGTTTCCTTGCGCGCTTTCGCCAGCGCGCGATCGCCTTTCATCAAGTTGGTAATCGACATGAATACCGTGTAGAGCACGTTGATGATAACTACCAGCAAGCCTGCTATCTGAATCCACCGCAGCCGTTCGGCCTGCCGGTTGGCGGTATGTTCCAGATCGGTGGTCAGCTCATTCATCAGTCCCAAGAGCTTTAAGCTGTTGGGGCGTGCATAGGCCACCGCTTCGTCCAATTGCGCTGAACTGAATGCAGGATTTTTCAAGATCGGCTGCAATTTAACCAGATAGGGATTCCAGATTTCATAAGCGTCGCTCACGACCTGGTGTCCCTTGGGCGTTTCGACCTGCACCAGATAGACCGGTTTGCCGTCGCCGCCGGTCACCTTGCCGCCGTCGCGGAACCCCTTGAGCGTGGTATCGAAAAGATCCACCACCAGCGCCAGCTCCTTCAGATCCGTGTCCCCTGGGGCGCCGCGCTGCAAGTTGTCTTGCAGGGACAACAGCGCCTTGGCGGTTCGCTGCGACAACATCCGCTGCCGGCCGCTCAGGTTGATCGACACCGCCAAGTCGGCGATCTGCTTTGAACTGTAGACGGTCGGCACCACGATGCCGATCGTGCACAGCAAGAAGATCAGCAAGGAAATAAAAATCGACTGGTATTTTCGAAAAACACCAGTGTTGGCATATTTGATCATGGTTACGATTCCCTGAAATTCCCGCGATCATTCCGGCGCGAGATACGGTTTGTTACATATTGTAACAATTTTTTATTTTTTGAACAATTGTTTAGCGCGCTTTTGAGCCCCTCTTCGGCGCGAATGTGTCCGTTGGATGCGACAGTTCGCCGGGAGCTTGTACCGTGGCAACATCCAGCAGCGGGGGCTTGCGGCGAATCCCGGCAGGAACGCTGCTCGATAATCGGCCTCATGTCGATCCTGATCGCCGGATTGGTCTTGTTTTGGGGCACGCACGCGTTGCGCATGGTTGTGCCGGCATGGCGCGAGCGGATGATGGCGCGGCTGGGCTTGGCGCTCTGGCGCGTGCTGGTGTCGATCGTCTCGCTGCTCAGCGTGGTGCTGATCTGCTGGGGTTTTGTGCAGGCGCGGCTGGTCGCGCGCTTTTTGTGGGTGCCGCCGTTCTGGACGCGCTATGCGGCGGCGCTGCTGATGCTGCTGGCTTTCGTGCTGCTGGCGTCTTATTTCGTGCCGCGCAATGCCATCAAGATCCGCTCGCGCTACCCGGCCACGCTGTCGGTGGCGGTTTGGGCCTGGGCGCACTTGCTGGCCAACGGTAAAACGGTGGACATGGTGCTGTTCGGCGCGTTCCTGGCCTGGGCGGTTTGGGATTTGGCCGTGTTGCGGCGGCAAGAGCGCACCCGGCTCGACACCGGTTTGCCGGCGACGGCCCTGGGCACAGGGTTGGCCATAATCGCGGGTGTGATCGGCTGGGCGCTGTTCATGTTGGGGCTGCACCCGTGGCTGATGGGGGTGGCGCCGTTTCCATCGTTGACTTTTTGAATGACATGAACACACTTTCCCATGAAGAAGCCAGCACGCTGGACTTGACGCGCGTTGACGGTGTGCGCATCCGCGCGGTGCGCCCGCTGATAACGCCGGCGCTGTTGCAGGAAGAGCTGCCCGCCGGGCTGGCCGCGCAAACGCTGGTGGCGGGCAGCCGGGCGGAGATTTCGCGCGTGCTGCACGGCCAGGATGACCGGCTGATCGTGATTGCCGGTCCATGCTCGATCCACGACCGCGATCAGGCGCTGGACTACGCGCGCCGGCTCAAGGCCGAGGCCGAGCGCCACCGGCAGGATTTGCTGGTGGTGATGCGCGTCTATTTTGAAAAGCCCCGCACCACCGTGGGCTGGAAAGGGTTCATCAACGACCCGCGCATGGACGGCAGCTATGCCATCAACGAAGGTTTTCGGCTGGCGCGCGCGCTGATGCTGGAGATTGCCCAGATCGGCCTGCCGATGGGGGTGGAATTTCTCGATCTGCTCTCGCCGCAGTTCATCAGCGATCTGGTCAGCTGGGGCGCGATCGGCGCGCGCACCACCGAAAGCCAGAGCCACCGGCAGCTGGCCAGCGGCTTGTCGTGCCCGGTCGGCTTTAAGAACGGCACCGACGGCAGCGTGAAAGTGGCGGTCGATGCCGTGATTGCCGCGCGTGCCGCGCACGCTTTTCTGGGCCTGACCAAGATGGGGCAGGCGGCCGTGTTTGAAACCCGCGGCAATGACGACGTGCACATCATCCTGCGCGGCGGCAAGGCGCCCAATTACGACGCGGCGCATGTGCAAGCGGCGTGCGATTTGCTTAAGGCGGCGGGCTTGCGCGAGCAGGTGATGATCGATTGCTCGCACGCCAATTCCAGCAAGCAGCACACGCGGCAAATCACGGTGGCCGCCGAGATCGGCGCGCAAATCGCGGCGGGCCAGCAGCGCATCACCGGGGTGATGATCGAAAGCCATTTGGAAGAAGGCCGGCAGGACATCGTGCCGGGCCAGCCCTTGCGGCACGGCGTGTCTGTCACCGACGCCTGCATCGGCTTTGCGCAAACCGTGCCGGTGCTCGACGGTTTGGCGCAGGCGGTGCGCCGGCGGCGCACCAAAAAATCTTAAATCAGCGGCGGCGCGAGCCGTGATTGATGGTGCCGGCCGGCACCGGGCCCCGGCTGGCCAGGTGGCGGAAATTGATGCGGCCCTTGCTCAAATCGTAGGGCGAAAGTTCCAGCGACACCCGGTCGCCGGCCAAAATCCGGATATGGTTCTTGCGCATCTTGCCCGCTGAATAGGCCACCAGCTCATGGCCGTTGTCCAGCGTTACGCGAAAGCGCGTGTCGGGCAGCACTTCATTGACCACCCCTTGCATTTCGATCAGTTCTTCCTTGGCCACTAGATTCCTTGATAAACGTGGACAGCCGCATCCTGAATCCGTAAGTTCCAGAAGTGGAAAAGTCTCACCCCGAAGGTGAGCTTCTGCACTTTTAAGGGCACGGATGCAGGCGCATTACAGCGCGGCGAATCAATTAAATTTTTTATTCTACCACAAAACCGGTAAATTCGCACGGATTTATGGTATAGGGCTGACGCGGCGATCGGCGTCAATCGCCGGCCGGCGGCGCCGCGCGGCGGGCGGGCGGGCGGGCCGCATTGGGCGCATCGCAGCCATAGCGGCTGACTTGCGCACGCCGCTGGTCGATCTCGGTGGCGATCCGGTCAATCACGGGCGGCGGCAGGGTTTGTTTGAATTCATGGTTCAGCCGCGCCAGTTCCGCCGCCAGATAGCCGCACGTGGCGCGGCGCTGGCTGGGCTCCTTGATGTCGCCAAGGTCTGCCGCGGCTTGCGGCGCATCAGTCGGTTGCGCCAGCCCCTCGACCTCGACCGGCGGCGGCACGGCAACCGGCGCCGCACCGATGGCCATCGCCTCGCGCCGCGCCGCGTTACCCGCGAACCAGGCATACGTTTGGTAGGCCATGACCAGCACTACCGCCAGCGCGATCAGCGTCGCCGTCCAGCGCCCGGTGGCGCCGGCAGCACCGGATCGGGATTCGGGCCGAGACGGTGAAAAGCGCTTGAGCATGGGTACGCTGGGGTTGATGCCGGGGTGCGCTTATCCGGTCTTTTCGGGCAGTTCGATCTTGACTTCCAGCACTTCCAAATTGTCTTGCCGGTCCAGGCTGACTTGGATGTCCTTGGGGTCGATCTTGATGTACTTGCCGATAACCTCGACCAGCTCGCGTTGCAGATCGGGCAAAAAGTCACGCTTGCCCATGTTGCGGCCCACGCGTTCATGCGCCAGGATGATTTGCAGCCGTTCCTTGGCGACGGTGGCCGTTTTCTGTTTTTCACCCCATAAGAGGCGGGACAACAGGGACACCATGGTTTACCGCCCTCCAAACAGGCGTTTAAAGAAGCTGGGCTTTTCCGCCTCGATAAAGCGCAGCGGCAAATCCTTGTTGCCCAGGAAACGCTCCACCACGTCGGTGTAGGCGCCGGCCACGTCGGTGCCGTCCAGATAGACCGCGGGTAAACCTTGGTTGGAGCCTTGCAGGATGGCCTCGCTTTCCGGGATTACGCCGATCAGCGGAATGCGCAGGATATCTTGGATATCGACCAGGCTCAACATTTGCCCTTCGGCCACGCGGTTGGGGTTGTAGCGGGTGATCAGCAAATGTTCCTTGATCGGCTCCTTGCCGTCAATCGCGCGCTGGGTGCGGCTGCTGAGCATGCCCAGGATGCGGTCGGAATCGCGCACGCTAGAAACTTCCGGGTTGGTTACCACCAGCGCCTCGTCGGCAAAGTGCATCGCCATCAGCGCGCCGGTTTCAATGCCGGCGGGCGAATCGCAAATGATGTATTCGAACCCCATGTCGGCGAGATCTTTCAGCACTTTTCCGACGCCTTCTTGCGTCAACGCCTCTTTGTCGCGCGTTTGGCTGGCGGCCAGAATCGACAGGTTTTCGTTTTTCTTATCCTTGATCAGGGCCTGGTTCAAAACGGCCTCGCCCTGGATGACGTTGACAAAGTCAAACACCACCCGGCGCTCGCAACCCATGATGAGGTCGAGGTTGCGCAGACCCACGTCGAAGTCGATGACCGCCGTCTTGTGGCCCTTGACCGCCAGCCCGGATGCGAAAGCGGCGCTGGTCGTGGTTTTGCCCACGCCACCCTTGCCGGAAGTTACTACCACGATTTTTGCCATCGGTTACCTCTGTTACGGATTCAGTTGAAATCAGGATGTGAGTCAAGTCAACGGATGAAAGATAAGCTTATCACCGGTTTCCGTTATCGTCAGATGGGCCATTGCCGGACGGCCCCAAATTTCCGGCGCCAGGCCTTGCTCACTGGTCAAATAAACACCGGCGATCGAAATCAGTTCCGGCTGCATGTTAAGCGCGAAAATACGCGCGTCGCTCCATCCCCGCGCACCCGCGATGGCCCGGCCACGCAAGGGCGCATACACATGAATGTGCCCGTCGGCGATGGCTTCGGCGCCGGAATTGCACACCGCCAGCAAAACCAAATCACGTCCCCGCGCATAGACCCGCTGGCCTGAGCGCAAAGGCGTATCCACCACCAATGCGCCCGGCGCGGGTGGCGCGGCGGGCGCGGGCGGCGGCTCTGCGGCACTGGCCTCGGATGGTTGCGCTTGCGCGGGCGGCGGCGACGCCGTGGCAGCATGCAAGTGCGGCGCCGCGGCCAGCCCTGCGCGCCATGCCGCATCCCTCCATTCCGAAGAACCGCCCAGCACGGCCACGGGCCGTAAGCGGTAATCCATCAACAAGGCCTTAAGCCGCCCGAAGTCGGGCATGGCCGCATCCTCAGGCAGACACGCCAGATCAACAGCCAACAGGTCATCTTCAAAGAAGTCCGGCATGGCGCCGTACTGCGTGTGAAGCTCCGCCGCCAGCGCATCTAAATCGGTTGACTTCAGACGCAAGGTCAACAGCGGCAAGTTCGCGCTCTTGATCTCGAACGTAGCGGGGCTGCGGCCTGTCAGGGCGATGGGCATGAAAGAGGGAAAAGTCTTGAAGAAAAGACGCGATCTTAGCAGCGCATGCAACCGTTTTGCGTCAAGCGTTTGGCGTGCGGTCCTCTTTTGGCACGCGGCACCACGCCGCCATCGGGCTAACGCACAACGCGCAATCTTTGTTTCACTTTAGTTCTTTGTTTAAGTTGATGGTAGATAATAGGTGTTGGTCTGTTTCGTGGACAACCTCGGAAAAATTTTTCATAACAACAGCTTGTTGACGTTATTCGCTGGGGATCGCAGGCTTGGAATTTTGCCGGAAGACAGGAACAACTCGAACGCCGCGCAACGGCTTGTGGATAACAGGCGACTTATCCAGGATGGATCCACAGCTTGGCTAGCGATAAAAGGCGTCGTAACCGGTCTTGAGGATCAACACCAGCACCACCACGATGAACGCGCCGCGCACAAAGCCCGCGCCGTGTTTGAGCGCCAGCCGGGTGCCGATCAAGCTGCCGATGACATTGGCCACGGCCATTACCAATCCCACTTGCCACCAAATGTGGCCTTTGATGGCAAACAGCGTCAGCGCGGCCAGGTTGGTGGCAACGTTGAGCAGCTTGGCACAGGCCGAAGCATTGAGAAAGTCGTAGCCGAGTAGGCGTACAAACAGAAAGATGAAAAAACTCCCCGTGCCTGGGCCAAAGAACCCGTCGTACCCGCCGATCACCAGACCGATGGCACAAGCGATGGCGGTTTCTTGACCTGACGTGTAGCGCGGTGCGTGGGTGCGGCCCAGGTCTTTTTTTGCCAGTGTGTAGACCAGCACGGCCAGCAGCACAAAGGGCAGCGTACGGCGCAAAAAGCCGGGTTCGATGCACGTGACCAGCCATGCGCCCATTCCTGCCCCAATCAACGCCACGCAGGCTGCCGGCAGCATCACGTGCCAGCGTAGCTGCACCTTTCGCCCATATCGCGCGGTGGCGATAGCCGTTCCCCAGATCGACGCGCTTTTGTTGGTGCCAAACAGCGTTGCCGGCGCCGCGCCGGGATAAACCGAAAACAAGGCCGGAACTAAAATCAACCCGCCGCCGCCGACAATTGCGTCCACACATCCGGCCAGCATGGAGGCCAGAGAAACAATCAGCAGATCCATGGAAACTTCATTAATATATGAATAGGATGCTATGTAAATAATAGCAGATTAAATGGGTCACAATGATGTTAAAGTTGAAACTCTGTTTTCAAGAAGACTACACGCCATGAAGAAAGCTGCGGTGGTTATTGGTGTCAACCGGCCGGCCAGTGAGTTCACGCCGCTGCAATCGGCTGTTGCTAGTGCGAACGAGGTAGCGGCATGGCTCAAGAACGAAGGCTACGATGTGGCGTGCCTCACGGATGGTCCAAAGCGAGCAGTGGCCAGTGCCGATATCACCAAGGCCATCGAGCGTTTCGTGACCGTGCCGATCCAATACCAACTGTTGGTGGTCTATTTTTCTGGTCACGGCTGTGTCAGGGGCAGGTCTGACTATTGGCTCCTCAGTCGCGCGCCAACCTCCAGCAGTGAGGCCATCAATCTTAATGCGGCGATGGAGATGGCCAAGTATTCCGGCATCAAAAATGTTGTGTTCATCTCGGATGCATGCCGCAGCCTGCCCAATACACCCGCGCAAGAGCGTATGTATGGCGTGGCGGCATTTCCAAGCTACAACGAGATAAAAACGCCTTCCAAGGTCGATTCTTTCTTGGCCACGGCTTTTGCACGCCCCGCTTATGAAATCAATGTGGGCAAAAAAGCGTATAGCGCGCTGAGCTTGGTCTTGCGTTCAGCTTATCAATCGCCCAGGCCGGAACTGGATATGGTGCGCACGGTGGAGGTGGACGACCAGCTTGTGGAGGTGGTACCTAACCGCCAGCTGGAAGACTTTCTTCAGGCCGGGATGAAAGCTCTGCTGAAAGCCGAGGATCCCAAGCTCGATCAGCCTATCGAAATCTGTGTGCCTTCGGATGACAAGGTGTTCATCGCCCGCGTCGTTAGACAGGAGCCATCGGATCTCCAGCAGGTTTTGGCCCAGTTGGCAAAGACGAAAAAAGGGGTGGTGCCGCTACCGCCGCCACCATCATTACCACCCACGAAATACAAAGGCGCACCCAATACAGACGCGTTTAATCCCCCTACAAATTTTAGATTGCCGGTTAACTTTCATCAGCGTGTATCCTTGGATACATCAGCATCACCGACGGAACACGAGGACGCACGCGCGATCTCGAAAATAATATCCGATACGCTGCGAGAGCGGAAGCTGGGCGCGCGAGGGCCTCGATCCGGATTCATGAAACCACTGAGCATCTCGGTGGAAGACCGCTTGCGCCTGCGGATAGCCAACGCTGATGCCGCGTTTTCCCAGGACACGTGGTGCACCAGCGGGACGGGCGCCGTGGTGGATGGCGCGGTTATAGCGCAAGCCCTGGTGCGCGCCGCCGCACCCGGCATGGCGGCGGCCAAGGCGCAAGTCGTGCAGCCGGGCGGCAAAGCCGGTTCCGGTTGGGTGCATGTGCATGATGGTGCGGACGGGCCACTGCCAGACCGATGGGCCGGTTCGCTGGCCCTGCGTTTTGCCGATGGCCGCTGTGCGCTGCTGCCCGTGTTGCCGGGCTATGTCGCGCATGTGCGCGTGGCGCCCGAGGGCATCGCTGGCATGAGTTTTCAGCCTTCTCCGGCCAGTGCACGCTGGCCCGATTATGCTGACCGCCGGGATGAATTGGATCGGCTGCGCGCCATGATGGCCCTGGCCACGGAGCACAACACGCTGCGGTTTGAGACGGATCGCGAGGCTGGCGCCCTAGTCAAAAATTACTGTACCGGCAAGGTCGTCGACCCGGCCTTGAATCTCTATGCGGGGCTGGCTTTCTCGCGCGCGGGTCAGGCCGCTTACGTCGCCAAGGTGCGGCGGCACATCGTGGACAACCTTGGGCTGGACCTGTTTGATTTGTGGCTGCTGGCCAGCCGCGCGCCCAAGCCCGGCGGTGTGCCCTGCGTGCCGCCGTGCCCGCTGTTTTCGCGCAACTGGAGTTTGCTGGACGCATGCGGGGCGGTGCCGCCCGAACCGCTGTGGGCGGCGAGCGCACATCTGTGTCATTCACTGTGGACCACGTTCACGCCTGACGGGGGTGAGATCGTCATGGCTTGGATATCGCAAGGAGAAAACCCATGAGACTTTTATTCGTGCACGGCATTGCCCAAGGCGGCAAGGACCCGGTAAAACTGAAGGAAACATGGCTGGAAACGCTGCAAGCCGGTTTCGCCAAGGCCGGCCGGCCCTGGCCCAAAAATGTGGCGGTCGATTTTCCCTATTACGGCGACATACTTGATGGATTCGTGGCGCAAGAGTCTCTGCCCTTGCCCGATGATGTTCTGACCAAGGGCCCAGGAACCCGCAATGATCTCCAAGAGTTCATGAGCAGTGTGTTAAACGAAATGGCGCAGCGCGGCGTTGTGACCGAAGCCCAGATACGCGCGCGGATGGACCCGCAAGCCCCCCAGGAAAAGGGGCTCCAGAATTGGAGTTGGATCATCGCTATCGCCCAAGCCATTGATGCCCAGTTCACCCCGCTATCCGAATTTTTTATCGAGCAGTTTTTGAAAGAGGTGTTCGTTTACGCCAGACGCGGCGATGCCGCCGAGATAATCAACGACACCGTGCTGGCAAAACTGACCGGCGAACCAACGGTGGTGGTTGGGCACTCTCTGGGCAGCGTGGTGGCCTACAACGTGCTGCGCCACAACTCGGCGGGACGCGATATCCGCGGCTTCGTCACGGTGGGCTCGCCGCTGGCTATCAAGGCGCTGGCGGCAAGTCTGGGCGCGCTGGAATATCCGGTTGCCAAGACCGTCGGCTGGCTCAACGCCTACGACAAGAAAGATATCGTTGCCCTGAACCCATTGAAACCGGCGTTTAAAGTCACACTCCCGCTCAGGGACTATGACGAAGTGAAAAACACCACCAGCAACCATCACGGAATCATCGGCTACCTCAACGACCCCAAGGTGGCCGAGCATATCGCGCAGGTGCTCCTGGCATGAAACTGGCCCGTTCGCCTGTTGAGGGCGGCGGCGGATGTACGAGCGGCGGCGCGGCGTGTATTAGCCCAACCTGTTGGGCCTTGATTTAACGCGATCCGTCACACGGCAGCCAGTCGTTGCACCGTATCGGGAAATTTCTCGACCAAGCGGATCAGCAGGGCGGCCTGGGCGTTGGGCTTGACTCGCCCCTGTTCCCAATTTTCCAGTGTGCGCGGGTTGGTGCGCAGGCAGCGGGCGAATACCGGGCGCGACAAATGCAGGCGCTCGCGCAGGGCCAGCAATTCATCGGCGGTGACATTCGGCGCCGGATTGAATTCCACCACATGCTGGCGCAGCGTCAGCTTGCCGTTGCTCTCGGCGGCCAGATCATCCAGACCTTGCATCAACTCGTTGAACAAATTGCGCTTCTTCATTTTCGTTGCTCCAATACTGCTTTTAAGCCATCCCTGAACGCGCGCTTTTCCTTCGCGCTCAAGTCGTCCATTTCGTCCTTGTCATACAGGGTGAATAACCAGAATTGCGAACCGCCATCCCACCAGTAGTAAATGACCCGCAGGCCGCCACGCTTGCCTTTGCCCCGGCGTTTGTCGCCATACCGCAGCTTACGCAAGCCGCCCGTCCCCTCGATTACATCACCAGCTTCAGGGTTTTTCATCATGATCGCCTGCAAACCGCGAAAACCTTCATCATCCAGATAGTCCGACCGGTAGCGGGAAAACGTGGACAGCTCGACGAAAACGAGCCTTCATGGCTTAATTATACGCAACTTACGTAGTGAATTCAGGCAAGCACAGGAGGTAGCCCGCCTACTCCTGCCCCGCCTTCGGTCGGGTTGAGCTTGTCTATGGTCACGCTGCTCAAGCTTTCGCTTTGCGCGATGTTGAGGTTTTCGATTTCCAGGCCCTCCGGGATACGGAGGGCGATCATGCCGCTGTTGATCCGCCGCTACGTCGTGGCGGTGATGCGGACGATCAGCGATCGCACCCACTTTCAGCGCTCGGGCTTTCAGCGGCATGCCGTCGGCCTCGAAGAGGAAGTTACCGGCTGGCTTGTAACGCTTGGTCGAGGTCGGCCAGCAGGTCGTCGATGTGTTCCAGGCCGATCGACAGGCGCACCATGTCTTCGCTGACGCCGGCGGTGGCCAACTCTTGTGCGTTGAGCTGGCGGTGCGTGGTGGTGGCCGGGTGGCAGGCCAGGGATTTGGCGTCGCCGATGTTGACCAGCCGGGTGATGAGCTTGAGCGCGTCGATA
>Ga0209628_10000554_pt1 | contig 23168 bp, 21 predicted proteins | sample TergutCu122P4_FD_187285 | JGI IMG/M metagenome (GOLD analysis project Ga0209628, IMG submission 187285) | Cubitermes ugandensis P4 segment gut microbial communities from Kakamega Forest, Kenya - Cu122 P4 (SPAdes) (version 2) | ecosystem: Host-associated > Arthropoda: Insects > Digestive system...
CATATAGCGGATTTGTTACACTATCGAATTGCACGGATGTGACTGTACAAAACTGTACGCTGTCTGGACATAAGCCATACACTACAATCGGCGCCGCAAATACACAAGTCTCGATGGGGTCGTACGATATGTTTGTAAATCGAGCAATCAATGTAACAGTCAGGAATTGTGAGCAATACAACGATATTCATGACTCACAATTCTGGGGTATTTTCGCATCGAACTATTCAAAAAATATCACATTCGATCATGTTGCGTTTTCGCGTTTCGATGCACACATGGGTGTAGAGAATGCGACAATCAAAAATTCTGTTCTCGGATACATGGGTATCAGTATTATCGGATGCGGCATTCTTCGTGTTGAAAACACCAAAGTATGCGGTTCGAGCTTTATCAATTTACGCAGCGATTATGGAAGTACATGGGAAGGCGAAGTCATTATTCGCAACTGCGAATTTGATCCGCGAAATGGCTCGAAGTCCGATGCCATTCTGATTAACGGCAGGAATTCAGGCCAACACGACTTCGGTTATGCGTGTTATATGCCCGAAAAGATCACGATTGATGGTCTTGTAATCAACGACACAAATCCGCCCAATAACTATTCAGGCCCAAAAATTTTTGCTGACTTTAACAGTGCCTACACAAGCGAAGCATTTGTGGAAAAATATCCGTATGTAATCACAAAGGAAGTAGAAATAAAGAAACTGGAAATTAAAAGCGGCAAACCGTATTTGATTAGTAACAACCGGTTTATGTTTCGAAATGTTAAGATATTGGAAATGTAGCGTTAATGCTGCAATGGGAGTAGATATTATTACAGCTTATTTCGATGGTTGACAAGTCAATAAATACAATGGTATAGCTGCAGTTTCGATTGGACTTATGATGAATTTTTAACAAGGATGGACTTTCAAACTTTTTTTGTTTATTTTTTGCTTATTATTGTTTTGCTTTTGTATGCAAAACAAAGCACTCGATTATCAAAATTTCGTCATGTACCCATTACAGATTATTCATTCGTAATTCCTATTCTTTTTTTTAGTTTGATTATTGGATTACGTTATATGGTTGGAACAGATTATCCAACCTATCTTAATCTTGTTCAAAACAGCACGACTGTGCCTTATTTTCACTCATTAGAGCCATTTTTTCAGCACCTGATACTATTTATTGAAAGATATAACTTGCATTTCAGTTGGTTTTTCATTATTTCGGCTTTCCTTCAAATCTTCTTTTTCTATAAATCCTTTGACAGACCTTTATTATTTCTACTTCCATGGGCAGTTCCTTTATTCTTAATGCAAGAAATGGGTGCTTTAGTAAATGTGGTTCGTCATTTTACTGCTTTAATGATATTCTTCTATTCTCTAAAGCATATCAAAGACCATAAGCTAATATATTATATAATTACAATTTTAATTGCGTCTCTATTTCATACTAGTGTTCTAATCTGCCTTCCTTTATATTTTATTGTCCAACGTGAACTGATAAAATCTGTCTTTTTACGATTTGGATTAGTCTTGATATTCCTAATAGCAGCTGAAGTTTTAAGAAGTATTTTGCTGCGTTTTTCGGAACAGCTTTTCATTCTTTTTGGATATGGTAAATATTTGAATTCTGAAATGAGAGACGATAATGCTGGGATTGGATATATACTTATATTAATACTAAATTTTATAATTATTGGATTCTATACGAAACTAAAGGAATATTACCTGAAATCCGGGTTTATGATTTATTGGAATTTATTTTATTTCGGTCTTTTATTGAAGCCCATATTTGATTTTTTTGGACACACTGCCAGAGTAAATTGGTATTTCTATAAGTTTAGATTTTTACTGTCAGCGTTTTTACTTCATTATCTTTATCAGCATAGAAACAATCCGATATATCTGGTTTTCTTTATTATTTTTCTATTTTTAAATATTTTTATTTTTATACATGGAATTATGAAAGGATCAAATGATATGTCGCCTTTCTATTTTATTTGGGATAAACTTTAAATTCAATCATAATGAATTTTTCAATTATTATACCGATTTATAATGTAGAGTTGTATATTGAGCATTGTTTGCTTTCCGTATTAAATCAAAACTACAATGACCTTGAAGTTATTTTAGTTGATGATTGCAGTAAAGATAATAGCATGGGTGTTGTTCGACGAGTACTTGCAAAACATCAGAATGCTGATAAAGTTGTCATCCTTAAACATGAAAAGAATCGAGGTCCATCAGCCGCAAGAAATACAGGTTTAAATGTAGCGAAAGGCAAATATGTTTGGTTTATTGATTCCGATGATTATATTAAAGAGAACTGTCTTCATGAGATTTTTTCAAAAACTACTGAATTAAATATAGATATTTGTATGTTTTCTGCAGCAAATGTAATATATGGAAAAATCATTAAACGTTTTTCATTTAATGATTTTTCATTAAATGTTAATGCAGGGAAATTTTTTTTGAGGGATTTTCGTTTTTCAACTTGTGTTCCTTTTAAGATTTATAAAAGAGATTTTTTGTCTTTAAATAATTTGAAGTTTTTTGAAGGTATATTTCACGAGGATAATGAATTTACGCCAAGGTGTTTATATATGGCAAATAGAGTTGCGTACTTAGATGAAATTCTTTATTTTGTAGTTCAAAATCCTAATTCTACAACACGTACAATAAATATTAAAAGGGCTTATGATTATATAATTGTTTTGAATAATTTATTTGATTTTTGTCATTCGGATGTTGAAGATTGTGATAAAGCAATTTTTTATAACATAATCGCAAAAGATGTTAATAATCTATTATTACTATTATCTAAAGTAAAAGACAAAAAGGCTCGAAAAGATTGTTACAATAAGTTGAAAGAAAATTATTTCATTATAGACATCATGAGAAAAAGTTCTATTATTAAATACAGAATAGAAGCCATTCTTTTTATGATTTTCAGGAATTATTTGTTTGTATATAATTTGATTCAAATATTTAATCCAAGATGGCTAAAATCATGGGTTACTACCAATATAATGAGTAAAAAGCCATGAACTTGCAAATCTGGAATAGGTGTTGATTATAAATATGCATGTATAATTAGATTAATAAAAGTTTCGTAATTAAATGAAAATCTTACATATAACAAATGATTATTCAGGTTCAAAAGTATATATGAATTTATTTCAAGAACTTGATAAAATAGGCGTATCACAAATTATATATCATCCTGTTAAAGATTCAAAGAATATTAATAAAAACAAAATAACATTTCATAATAATGATTCAAGAATAATATATTCAAAATCAATCAACAAATCAACAGATAGATTGATTTACAGGATAAAAATTCGTAAAATTTTTTTAGATATTGAAAACAAAGTTGATTTATCAAAGATTGATTTCATTCATGCACACACTTGGTATAGCGATGGAGGTGTTGCATATTTGCTTTCAAAAAAATATAATATTCCATATATATTGGCTGTAAGAAGTTCAGATGTGAATGTTTTTTACAAATATCTAATTTTTGAAAGAAATTTTGGAAAAAAAATTTTAAATGAATCAAAAAAAATAGTTTTAATTTCAAAAGCATATAAAAACAGACTGCCTGAAATAGTAAGTTTACAAAATAAAATTGAAATAATACCAAATGGAGTTGACTCATTCTGGATTGAAAATACTATACAAAAAAAGAATTTATTTGAACCAGAAATACTATATGTCGGATCTTTCATTAATCGAAAGCATGTTGCGAATTTAATTTTAGCTATTCTGCTTTTAGAAGAAAAAGGCTATAATGTAGTTTTAAATTTGATTGGAGGAGGTGGTTCTGAGCAAAAAAAAATTGAAGAACTAATTAAATTACATCCTGAAACAATCAAATATCATGGGGTAATTTCTGATAAAGAATTATTAAAAGACCACTATCAAAGGAATTACATATTTGCAATGCCTTCGAAAAACGAAACATTTGGTTTAGTCTATATTGAAGCGTTATTACAAGGACTTCCAGTATTATATACAAGCGGTGAAGGGATAGACGGATACTTTGACAATAAGATAGGTGAAAAAGTTGACAGTTTCGATAAATTTGAAATAGCAAATAAGATTGAAAATATGATAAATAATTATAATATATATGATTTCGATACAAAAACAATATCGATACAACATAATTGGCAATATATCGCAAAAAAATATATTGAAATTTATAATCACTATTCTTTGAATAAATAATGAACATAAATAGATAATCATCAATTGAATAAAACTTAAAAAATGAATGTAGCAATCTTAGGAACAGGCTATGTCGGTTTGGTCACCGGTACTTGTTTTGCCGAAGTAGGCGTAAATGTAACATGCGTAGATGTCGATAAAGTTAAAATTGACAATCTTTTATCAGGTATTATTCCAATTTATGAGCCGGGATTGGAGGAAATGATTTTACGTAATCATAAAGAAGGACGATTACATTTTACGACGGATATAATGGCGTGTTTAGACGATGTGGAAATCGTTTTTAGCGCAGTTGGTACGCCACCCGATGAAGACGGCTCTGCAGACTTGCAATATGTGTTGGAGGTAGCACATATTATTGGAAAGAATATGACTAAATATCTGTTGCTGGTAACCAAAAGCACTGTACCGGTAGGTACTGCTAAAAAAGTGAAAGCAGCCATTCAGGAGGAATTAGACAAGCGAAGTGTTGATATTACTTTTGATATTGCCTCAAACCCTGAATTTTTGAAAGAAGGTGCTGCTATTAAGGACTTTATGACTCCCGACAGAGTGGTTGTAGGTGTTGAGTCTGAAAAAGCAAAAGAATTGATGACTAAATTATATCGTCCGTTTTTATTAAATAATTTTCGCGTTATATTTACTGATATACCTTCAGCCGAGATGATTAAATATGCAGCAAATGCAATGCTTGCCACGCGCATTAGTTTTATGAATGAGATTGCAAATCTTTGCGAATTGGTTGGAGCTGATGTAAATATGGTTCGAAAAGGCATCGGGTCAGACACTCGTATTGGGCAAAAATTTTTATACCCGGGCTGTGGTTACGGTGGCTCTTGTTTTCCAAAGGATGTGAAAGCATTAATAAAAACTGCAGAACAATATGGATATAATATGCAAGTTATAAAAGCGGTGGAGGAAGTAAACGATCACCAGAAAATGGTTGTTTTCAGCAAACTTATTTCTCATTATGCAGGTTGTTTGAAAGATAAAAACATTGCCATTTGGGGACTTTCATTCAAGCCTGAAACCGATGATATGAGAGAAGCTACTTCATTAGTTACAATCGAAAACTTGTTAGAAGCTGGCGCAAACGTGAGAGTCTATGACCCGGCTGCAATGAACGAATGTAAACGACGAATAGGTGATGTTGTGCAATATGCATCTGATATTTATGATGCAGCCTTAAATGCTGATGCTGTGTTGCTTCTTACTGAATGGAAACAATTCCGTTTACCAAGCTGGGGCGTTATTAAAAAAGCAATGCAAACGCCTTTAATCATCGACGGTCGGAATATTTACAATGCTGAAGAACTGCAGGAATTAGGTTTTAAATATTTCTGTATTGGAAAGTAAAAGTAGCGTATGCGTCTCAAAATCTTATATAAAGACATGAATATAGTTTACATTCACCAATATTTCAAAACGCATCAAGAACCCGGCGGCACACGTTCTTATTGGATTTGGGATCAATATTATGCATAGTGTAATTTGTAATTCTATTCTATTCTATTAGAAAGATAATTAAATATCGTTTCAATTGAAACGGTATAGTATTCAAAAAATAACATAAGTATAAAAAATATGACTAAAATTGCAATTATTGGATTAGGTTACATTGGGTTGCCTACAGCGGCAGTAGCAGCCGATCATGGTCTTCATGTTCTTGGAATAGATGTCAATCCGACAGTAGTGGATACGATCAATTCCGGTCAAATTCATATCGTAGAACCTGAGTTAGACAGGGTTGTTAAACGGGTTGTGGAAAAGGGACTATTTAAAGCATCGACTAAACCCGAGCAGGCGGATGTTTTCTTAATCGTCGTACCAACTCCTTTCCGTCAGAATCATCGCCCCGATATTTCGTATGTTGAATCCGCAACGCATGCTATAATTCCCTTATTGAAGGAAGGAGATTGTTATATAATTGAATCGACATCGCCGGTTGGAACAACTGAAAAAATGGCTGATCTCATTTGGAAAAATCGTCCGGAATTAAAAGACAAAATTTATATTGCGTACTGTCCGGAAAGAGTATTGCCGGGAAATGTCATCTACGAACTGGTACATAATGATCGAGTGATTGGCGGAATCAATCAGGAATCAGCAGAAAAGGCTGTGGCATTTTACAAGTTATTCGTCAAGGGAGCTATGCATATATCAAATTCACGCACTGCAGAGATGTGCAAGTTGACCGAAAATTCTTCTCGCGATGTGCAAATTGCTTTTGCCAATGAACTTTCCATGATTTGCGATAAAGCGGGAATCAATGTTTGGGAATTAATTGATTTAGCCAACAAACATCCGCGTGTCAATATTTTGCAGCCCGGATGTGGCGTAGGAGGGCATTGCATAGCCGTTGATCCGTGGTTTATTGTATCCAATTTCACGGAGCAGGCTCAAATCATAAAACGTTCGCGGGAAACGAATGACTATAAAGCCGACTGGTGCGCCAACAAAGTCTTGGAAGCATGTCAGGCATTTGAAGATAAAACTGATAGAGAGCCGATTGTTGCTTGTATGGGGCTTGCCTTTAAGCCTGATATTGACGATTTGCGCGAGTCGCCTGCAAAATATATTACATCGCGTATTATTGCCGAGGCTCATGCAGATATTTTGGTTGTTGAGCCTAATGTAGATGCACATAAAAGTTTCAACCTTGTCCATTACCTCGAAGCGTACAATAAAGCCGATATTATCGTTTGGTTAGTCAGACATAAACCATTTTTGACTGTTCAAAAACAAGATAATAAGATTGAATTGGATTTTTGTGGTGTACGCAAATAATAACGTTATGAAAAAAAAACTGTTCGTATTCGGTACCCGTCCGGAAGCTATCAAAATGGCTCCTTTAGTTAAAGAGTTTCAAAAATATCCTGACATATTTGACGTGAAGGTTTGTGTTACCGCTCAACATCGTCAAATGTTGGATCAGGTATTGGATGTTTTTGATATCAGACCTGATTTTGATTTGAATATCATGGCGCCCAATCAGGATTTGTATGACATAACATCTAAAGTATTATTGGGTATGCGAGACGTATTAAAGGAGTTTAAACCGGAAGTTGTATTTGTGCACGGAGACACCACAACTTCCATGGCTACCGGTTTGGCGTCCTTTTATCAACAAATAAAAGTAGGTCATATTGAGGCCGGACTCAGAACCTATAATTTACAATCCCCATGGCCGGAAGAAATGAATCGGCAGGTTACTGATCGGCTTTGTGATTATTTTTTCGCTCCAACCGAACAATCTCGGCAAAATCTATTGAAAGAAAGCGTTGCGGATGAAAAAATACATGTTACAGGTAATACCGTTATCGACGCCTTGTTTTTGGTTGTTGCAAAAATCAAATCGGATTTATCCCTGCAACTCAAACTTCAACAGCAAATCTGGGAAACAGGATACACACGCATAGATAACGCTCAATTTTCTCCTGAATCAAGTTCAGGACTCAATTCTCAATTAATCCTTGTGACCGGCCATAGGCGGGAAAATTTTGGAGACGGTTTTCTGAATATCTGTAAAGCGTTGAAAGAGATCGCCGTAAAGTATCCTGAAATGGATATCGTCTATCCTGTTCATTTAAATCCCAATGTACAGAAACCGGTTTATAATTTGCTATCAGATGTAAAAAATATCTATTTAATCAAACCTTTGGATTATCTGCCATTTGTATATCTGATGCAAAATAGCCATCTGATTTTAACGGATAGTGGAGGCGTACAGGAAGAAGCACCCTCGTTGGGAAAACCCGTTTTGGTTATGCGCAATACAACCGAACGTCCTGAAGCAGTGGAAGCCGGAACTGTAAAATTAGTTGGAACAGATAGCACAGCGATCGTTGAAAATGTCAATTTATTGTTGAGTAATCCATCTGTTTACGCCCAAATGTCCCAAGCCCATAATCCTTATGGCGATGGAAAAGCATGTGAAAGGATTGTGAGTGTGTTTAAAAAGAAATGATAATATTTGAAACATGAAGATACTTTATTTTCATCAGCATTTTAAGACTCCGGCACAAAAAGGAGGCACTCGGTCGTATGAATTTGCAAAACAATTGATTCTAAGAGGTCATAAAGTATGTATGGTTTACGGCGGATTTTCAGATTTAGAATTGCCGCAGATAAAAAAAGACGGAACCAAAAGAGGAATGATAGAGGATATTGAAGTAGTTCAATTCCCATTTCTCTATTCTAATAAAGATAGTATTATAGAAAGATTGTTTAAATTTATCAGATTCGCATGGAAGGGCATTAAAATCGCGTTAACAGAAGATTTCGATTTATTGTTTGCAACATCTACGCCATTGACTGCAGGTATTCCCGGAATAGTTGCAAAATGTTTTAGGAAAACGAAATTTGTGTTTGAAGTACGCGATCTATGGCCTGAATTACCCAAAGCATTAGGAATGAAAAATCCTTTTTTAATTGGGGGATTGAGTTTGTTGGAATACTTTTGCTATCTTTCCGCCGACGCTTGTATAGGTCTTTCTCCGGGTATCTGTGAAGGAATTAAAAAAAGAGCCGGACAAAACAAGCCGATAACGCTGATACCAAACGGATGTGACCTTGAAGTATTCAAACCGGCTAAGAGTAAAGACATCAATCTAAAAGGGATAAACCCTACGGATATAATTGCTGTGTTTACAGGCGCTCACGGAATTGCAAATGGATTGGATGCGATATTAAATGCAGCAAAAGAACTGAAACAAGCCGGTAGAGAAGATATAAAATTAGTATTCATAGGAGACGGGAAATTAAAAAATCACTTGATTAAAAGATCAAACAATGAAGGTTTGAACAATTGCCTTTTTTTTGATCCAATACCTAAAATTGAATTAAATAAAATAGTTGCATCTGCCGACATTGGGCTTATGGTATTGGCTAATGTTCCTGCATTTTACTATGGGACATCGCCCAATAAGTTTTTTGACTATATTTCATGTGGATTGCCGGTTCTGAATAACTACCCGGGCTGGTTGGCTGATATGATTACGACAAACAATTTAGGCATAGTTGTTCCACCTGATGATGCCGTTGAATTTGCTAAAGGACTCATACGATTGGCGGATGACTGTGAATTACGAAAAACCTGTGGGAACAACGCCCGAAAATTTGCTGAAAGTAATTTTTCAAGAGAAAAACTATCAAACGAATTTGTATCATTCATTGAAAATATCTCACAACAATGTACAAAAAAGTATTCAAACGTTTCTTCGATTTTTTAATAGCGCTGATTGGATTTATTGTATTATCTCCATTTTTTATTATCGTAACCATTTTGCTGTTTTTTGCCAACAATGGGAAACCGTTCTTTTTTCAATCTCGTCCCGGAAAAGATGAAAAGATATTTAAGATCATCAAATTCAAAACGATGAATGACAAAAAAGATGTCGATGGAAATCTGCTTTCCGATGCGGAAAGGCTGACAGCCGTTGGTAGCTTTGTACGAAAAGCTTCATTGGACGAAATTCCGCAACTGTTGAATGTAATAAAAGGTGATATGAGTTTGATAGGTCCGCGACCTTTGTCAGTGAGATACTTACCTTTGTACAATAAAACGCAAAAGAGGAGACACGAAATTTTACCCGGTATCACTGGATGGGCCCAAGTAAATGGACGTCAATCTCTATTATTCAGCAAAAAGTTTGAGTATGATGTTTGGTATGTTGATAACATTAGTTTTCTTTTAGATTTGAAGATAATTGTAAAGACAATTTTCAATGTGCTAAACAGCAAAGACATAGGCAAAGGAAAAATTGGAGTTGAGAATGTTGATGATTTACGTTTTTACGAAAAGATATAAATAAACAATAGTTATGGACAAAATAATAATTATAGGAGGAAGAGGTACTCCAACAATAGCAGCAGAACAATTTTATGATGCAAAAATAAGATTTGGAATGCCGATAGAAATATTGGGCTTTGCTTTGGATGACAATTCAATGGGTAATCATATAAATGGTTTTCCAATTTTATGTGGAATTAAAGAATTGTATGAAAAATATGGTAAATATGATGATGTAAAGTATTCATACTTATTGTATCGACCAGATATGATGGAAAAATGGTCAAAGTTTTTATATTCTTTGAAGATTCCTGTGGAAAAGTTTGCAAATTTAGTTCATCCTTCAGCAATGGTTGCAAAATCGGTGAAGATGGGATATGGAAATACTATTCTTGCAAATGTTGTTGTGAACAGCAACGTAGTTATGGGTAACTTCAACACAATTAATTCACTATCTCTTATTGCACATGACAGCTTAATGGGTAATAATAACTACCTTGCAGGAAATGTAAGTATTGGTAGTGGTATTAGCATTGGTAGTATGAATTTTATCGGGCTTAACTCTACGATAAGAAATGGTATTACAATAGGTGATACTTGTATTGTAGGAATGGCATCTAATGTGGTTAAAAGCTTAGAGAGTCACTCAATTGCTTATGGAAATCCAGCTCAAAGTAAAGAAAAACTTAACAATATAATTCGTTAAGTACACCAATATTTTTCACTAAACGAAGAAGATGTTAAATGGGCAAATGAAATGCTTCTTTTATCAGCAGAAGCTTTTAAGAATGGCACAAGCGTGGCAGTGAAAAATAATAAATTTATCGGACCTCCTATGGTTAAAATGGCAAAAGATATTTTGGAAAAACATACGTTAATTGAACAGTGATTGAATTTGGCTCTGATTTTCATTATTGCACAAATTTTTCTTTAGTTAAAGAGAATGCTTTATGTAAGAAAAAGGCTCACTATTTTGCAAATGGACGGCAGGCGTTACAACATGTATTAAAATTCAACAAATGGGAACGCATTTGGCTTCCTAGCTATTTTTGCTATTCGATAATTGAAGCTATCAAGCAACTGGACATAAAAATTGCTTTTTATAACGATTCGCCGTTGTCGGACGACAAAGAATTAATATCCCAAATAAAATTCAATTCTAATGATGTACTTCTGCGAATGAATTATTTTGGATTGAGAGCTTGGCGGAATAACACAAAAATACCCGTTTCGGTAATCGAAGATCATTCGCACGACTTATGTGGCAATTGGGCTGACAAAAGTAATGCCGATTGGATAATAGCATCAGTACGCAAAACATTGCCGGTTCCTGAAGGAGGCGTATTGTGGTCGCCTAAAGGGTACAAAATTCCAACAGTGCAAAAATCCACTTTTGAAAATAATTTGCTTGTATATAAGCGTTTATCAGCTATGTTGATGAAATCAATTTATTTATCTCAAAACAAAATATCTAAAGATTCGTTCAGGAAAATTTATATAGATACAGAAGGAGATTTTAATAATTTATCTGTATGCGCTATCGAAGATTTTTGCAAAAAAATGATTGAAACATTTAACATAGAAGATTGGTATCAATTGAAAAAAGATAATTGGAAGTCATTGTTGGATATTGAGAATTCAAATATGAAGATATTGCGCCCAGAAGATTATGCAAAATGCAATCCATTTTCCTTAATTTTGCAATTTAATTCAATGGAACAGAGAGATATTTATAAATCAAACTTAATTCAAAAACAAATATATCCAACTGTTTTATGGAACATTCCACAAGAACAGCCAGAAAACATTGTGAATATTGGAGAGACACTACTATCAATTCATTGCGATGCACGTTATGATAGTGAAGATATAGCCGAACTAAAAAAAACAATAACTAAATGTGTTCCATAGAGGTTGTTCCCTTTCAATCAAAAGATAAATGGGAGGAAATTGTGCGTTCATTCAAAGAGTATGATGTGTATTATTTGAATGGCTATGTGAAAGCCTTTCAAATTAACGGCGATGGCGTACCGTTGCTATTTCACTATATTTCAGATAAAAACAGAGGTATATGTGTCGTGATGAAACGAGATATCGCCGAACTATCTTTTTGTATGCACTCTATTCCATTAGACACTTATTTTGATATCATCACTCCGTATGGGTACGGCGGGTGGATAATCGAAGGAGAAATATCACAAGCCGAATTACAAATATTTAGTCAAGTCTATTGGGACTTTTTGTGTAGAGAAAATATTATTGCCGAATTTGTACGCTATCACCCTTTACTGATGAATGCCAATTATATGAGAAGCATATTACCAGTAATTGACTTGGGCACAACAATATGTATGAAAATAGCAGACCCGGAAACTATGTGGAATTCAATAACAGGAAAGAATCGTAATGTGATAAGAAAAGCCCAAAAGAATGGTGTACAGATATATCATGATAAAAGCATAAGTATTTTTAATGAATTTATAAAAATATATAATGAAACGATGGAACATGATAATGCTGACCCATATTATTTTTTTGGAAAAGAGTTCTATCACTCTATACATAATGATTTATATACGAATTATGAAGTGTTTTATGCTGTATATCATGATATTATTATTGCAATGGCTATTATTATATATGCAAATGATAATATGCATTATCATTTATCTGGTTCGTATTCGGAATATCGTATGTTAGCTCCATCAAATCTGTTGTTATATGAAGCCGCATGTTGGGGATCAGCCAAGGGATTGAAGTCATTTCATCTGGGAGGCGGATTGGGTAGTGCTGAAGATAATCTATACAAGTTCAAAAAAGCATTCTCCAATTCAAAAAAACAATTCTCCATAAGTAAAAGAGTGATAAATGAAGAAATATATAATAGAATTATACAACTACGTCAGAAACAAGAGCCTGATTTTAATACCGATTCTTCATTTTTTCCTTTATATCGAACCAAATAAATACAATAAATGCTTTTTTAAACTTTAAAAAATAATCCTCATTACTCAGCCACAATTGTCGTAAAAAATGGTCAAACAACATCAACAGGCAAGTACAAGGGTTGCATTTAATACGATGGTATTATATGCAAAAATGCTGATTACTATGGGTATATCATTATACTCAACCCGATTGGTATTACATGCACTTGGCGCTTCTGATCTTGGAATCTTCCATTTAATTGCAGGGGTAATTGCCATGTTGTCGTTCTTAAAAGCGGCAATGACCACATCTACGCAACGCTTTCTTTCCTTTCATCAAGGGAAAAAAGATATTGAGATGCAGCATAAGGTCTTTACCAATAGTTGGGTTTTGCATATTGGCATAGGTATATTTGTGGTTCTTTTGCTTTTGGCGGTAATGCCAATCTTGTTTGGTGGATTTTTAAATATCCCTGCCGATAGGGTACCAACTGCAAAAGTAATATACTATTTTATGTCGGTTTCGGTGTTTTTTTCGATAATATCAGCGCCTTTTACGGCTTCGCTCAATGCGCACGAGAATATGTTGTGGATAGCAATAGTGAATATTATTGAATCGTTTCTTAAACTATGCATTGCATTTTCATTACTATATTTTATTCAAACAGAAAGATTGACCATATACGGACTGTTAATGGCTGTTTTGAGTTTCGTAACATTTTTACTGTATGCCGTTTTTTGTTTGAGAAGATATAAGGAATGTAACATTAATAAATACAGGATTGAAAAATCATTGATTAAAGAATTAGGCGGATTCGCAGGCTGGAATTTATTTGGTGTCTTGTGTAGTTTAGGTCGCACGCAGGGTTTAGCCATCTTGTTAAATATTTTCTTTGGGACTGTGGTAAATACTGCTTATGGTATTGCCAATCAGATAGCAGGACAATTAAATTTTTTTTCGGCAACTTTACTTCGTGCATTAAATCCTCAAATTATGAAAAGTGAAGGAATGAGCGACCGGCATCGAATGTTACGTTTGTCGATGATTGCGAGTAAATTCGGTTTTTTTCTGATGGCATTATTTGCAATACCCTGTATTTTTGAAATGTCGGAAATATTGAGAATTTGGCTTGGATATGTGCCTGAAAATACAGTAATATTTTGTACATTAGTTTTGATCGCATTGTTATGTAATCAACTAACTATAGGCTTGCAATCAGCTCTTCAAGCAACCGGAAAAATTAAAATTTATCAATCTGTGGTTGGCAGTATTTTGTTATTTAACCTTCCAATTGCGTATGTTTTACTGAGAACTGGATTTCCTGCTTATTCGGTTTTAATTAGTTTTATAAGCATAGAACTTATTGCGTGTTTGCTTAGATTATATTTTTCGAATAAGTTTGCTGGACTATTCATTCGAGAATATGTCGAAAGAGTTTTTTTGAAAGAAATAATTCCAACAACAATGTCAGTTTCAACTTGTTGGATAATAACAAACTACATTGAGATGGAGTTTCGTTTTATAATTACGTGTATGTTTTCGGCAATTATTTTCACTGGTTTTATCTATTTTACAGGGCTTTGCGCAAATGAAAAATATTTAATACATAATCTTTTGGGGAAAATTATAAAGAGATGAATATGAACAATAAATATTAATGAAATTTTAAATTTGAGTTTATAATGAAAGATCGTAAAAAAATAAATTTGTTTTGGTGGCAGAAGGAATCTGTAAAAAATTTTGGGGATATACTCACTCCCATAATCATAAGTGAATTATCAAATAATAAAGTACGATATGTTTATCCATCTCATAAAATAGGAATCTTTATACTAGATAATTTACGAAGATTAAAAATACAAAAGGTAATTAAGGTATTTATTGATCTTTTTAGAAAAAAAATATTTGCTATAGGTTCAATTATTAATTACTCTGATAAGAAAACGATAGTTTGGGGCAGTGGGATAATGAATAGAAATGATAATATTAAAGGTGGTGATTTTGTCGCTGTAAGAGGCCATGAATCGCGAAAAAGATTAACAGATCTTGGATTCAATGCACCGAATATTGTTGGAGATCCAGCACTCCTTTTAAGAAAAACACATAAGGTACAAACTAAACCTATTTATGAATTAGGAATCATTCCGCATTATGTAGATTATCAATATATCAGTAAAGTCACAAAAGAAAAAAAAATAAGTATTCCTATAATAAATTTCCTCAATACTAATCCATTGGATGTGATAGAACAAATTTGTTTATGTAAAAAAATAGTGTCATCGTCATTACATGGAATAATTGTTTCTCATACATATAATATTCCTGCATTGTGGTGTCTTTTTTCTGATAAAGTATATGGTGATGGTATTAAGTACTACGATTATTTTTCTTCTGTTGATATAGAATATTATAATGGACTGTCGCTGGAGTTGAATTCATCCGACACTTTCATTAATAATATAAATTCATTATTTGAAAGGTATAAAAACCAATCACTTCCTGCAACAGAGACTATTGATAAGATTTGCGATGAATTGTTATTAGTAGCGCCTTTTAAAGTAAAGGACATTTATAAATCAACAAATGACAGTATCAACTTTTAGCTGATGTTCCGATGAATATTGTTATTGCCAACGTCCTGGATTTTAATCCCCAAATCGGGGGGTTAGAACGTGTATCATGCAATCTCGCAGTTGAGTTTGGACGAATGGGGCACATTGTTTATTTTGTTGCCATGCGTGAATCTCCATATACTCCATATTCTCAAAACCAGTGCAAGCCCGTGGTTGAACAAATGATGCTACCTAATCCATTGATAGCTAACTGTGAGGAAAATTTTTTTTGTTTCACAAACTATCTTGTCGAAAAAAAAATTGATATTCTAATAAATCAAGCTGCTGAAACAGCTGAGTTTTCAAATTTATGTATGGCTGTCAAAACAAAAACAAAGATAAAATTATTATCCGTATTGCATTTTGATCCTGCGCGAAACATAAAACTCTATTATTCTGATCCTTCATTGCTTTTTTATCGTTCATGGGTTGTTCGACAAATCTTTATGTTGTTAAAAATGGTTTATTTTTTAAGGCCCAAACGCTATAAACGAGATCTTTCAAAGCTATATCACCAACTTTATGTTGAAAGCGACGCTGTTGTTCTTTTATCAGACCATTTCAAGCCCACATATAAAAAAATTGCAAAATTGCATGATATTTCCAAATTGAAATCTATTCCCAATTCGCTCACATTTAGTGTTTCAGAAGAAACAGGGCTGAAAGAGAAGCAAATACTATGGATTGGCCGCTTTCAGATTATGCAGAAAAGGCCCGAAAGGCTTGTAAAAGTATGGTCATATCTTGAAGCCAAATATCCTGACTGGCATGTATTATTTTTAGGTGATGGGATTTACAGACCGAAAGTTGAACAGTACGTTAGGCGGCTTGGGTTGAAAAATATCAGATTTGGGGGATTTGCCGATCCGGAAGAAGCATATCGAAAATCGTCTATCATTTGTATGACAAGCACATATGAAGGGTTTGGTTTGGTTCTTACCGAAGCCATGCAGTTTGGAGTTGTTCCGATGGCGTTTAGCAGTTTTGAAAGTATCGACGATATTATTAAAGAAGGGGTAACAGGATACAAAATCAAGCCATACGATCTGAAACAATACGCTCGTCAGCTGGAGTTGTTAATGACGGATGAAAACAGACGTAGTCAAATGGCTCAAAATGCCCGAAAACATGTAACCGAGAAATTTAACGTCGAACGGATAACTCAGCAATGGATTACACTCTTCGAACAGGTTTGTTGTTCAACTTGCTCCGAGTTGCCAATCCTTTGACGTTGCTAAGGAGAAAACAAAGAAAAAACAACGCACGGATTGCAAATCCGGGCGAGCAAATTAAATAATTAATAACGTATGAAATCTCGAATTTACCTTTCTTTAGCCCACATGGAAGGAAGAGAACAAAGTTTTATTAAAGAGGCTTTTAATACAAATTAAGAAGTTGAATATGTTACAGTTAAAAAGTAAATTTAAAAAAGTAATGGATGCCGGATACCATTTCAAAAACGGGGCGAGTTCAAAAATCCAAATGAGCAGAAGAACTCTATTAATAAGCATTATTTGTTTTCTGTTATTTACGGCAGGTATTTTTTTTCTTGCCTTTAATGCTTGCACTAATGATAGCGAGAACAATCCTGGAATAATATTGGGATTTGACGATTATTTTCCAATCGCTTGGGAACAACATTTTAATCTATTTGAAAAATATAATGCAAAGGTAATATTTTTTGTTCAATCCGATACTGTAACTCAATTTATGCTCGACGCTCAAGCACGTGGACACGAAATAGGCTATCATACAATCAATCATCCAAGTTTACCAAGCACTACAACTGAAAAATTTTTTGAGGAAACCATTTCCCGCATACAAGTTTTTCAAGCTGCTGGCATTGAATTAACGTCATTCGCTTATCCTTATGGGAGATATGATCCGTGGATGCACGATGAATTGTTAAAATACTACAAAATAGTACGAGGAAATGTTAGCTCTTTCAGACCTTATAGCATCATTGATTTAAAATCCGGTTTTTTTGTTTCAAGTTCTATTGACAATATAAAGTATAAGTGGGAATTAAACTTTCGATCTAGCAGACAATTTCAAAATAAAATAGCGAAAATGTTTCCATCTGAAGTACAATTTCGATGTGATATATGGAGAATGGTAAAATGTGCAAAAAAAACCGGAAAAATTATTATTTTGACTTCACACAATATATCCACTGATAATTATGCAATAACCCCGGAGCGATTAGAATATGTATTAAAGACGAGTCAAAAAAAAGGATTAAGATTTTATACGTTCAAAGATTTACAATAATTTTAAGTATCAATTTCTTTCGACGAGTTAGTTCATTATAAAAAAATAAGAGAGGAGTTGACACAATTGAATAAGTTCCAAACATTTGATGGGGATTCAAAAATTATTTACGATTGTTTAAAATTACGTATCCACACAACCCTTTGATTGCCGATGGGTTGTATTATGCGCATTATATTGAAAGAATGGGGACGGGTATTCAAGATATTGTCAATCGCTGTTTGGAATACGGATTACCGGCACCTGAATTTAAGATACGAGGCGGATTTGTCGTCATTATTCACAGAAAAACTGACATCGCTTTTGATATTGTTGATGAAAATATCACCGTACCAGTCACCGTACCAGTCACCGTACCAGTCACCGCACCAGTCACCGCACCAGTCACCGCACCAGTCACCGCACCAGTCGAAAGATTGGTGACAATAATAGATAATGGAGCTTTCACAAGAATAGAATTGATGAAAAAGTTACAATTGTCTCATAAACAAAGTTTTTCGATCAACTATATCCAGCCAGCTTTACAACAAAATCTGATCGAAATGACAATTCCCGAAAAACCCAACAGTCGTTTACAAAAATATCGCCTTACGGAGAAAGGAATAGCATTGAAAATTGATGGTGCTTTTGATAGATTTGAAGATAAAGGTGGTGCAATAGGTGGTGCAATAGGTGGTGCAATAGGTGGTGCAATAGATATCGGTGAAATAGAAGATGAGTTATTGACGGTACGACAAATAGAAATATTAAATATACTCAAAAATCAGCCGGATATAAGTTATCGTAACTTATCTAAAAATCTGAACGTTAACGAATCAGCCATATTGAAGCATTTAAATACTCTGAAAAAGAAAGGAATGATAAAGCGAATAGGCAGTACAAGAGGATATTGGAAAATAATAAATCAATGAAACCCTTCAAATCCAAACGCCTGTCGCCTGGAATTGTTGATGACAGATGAAAACAGACGCTTGCAAATGGCTCTGAATGCCCGAAAACATGTAACCGAGAAATTTAACGTCGAACGGATAACTCAACAATGGATTACACTCTTTGAACAGGTTTGTTGTTCAACTTGCTCCGAGTTACCAATCCTTTAACGTCACAAAAGAGAAAACAAAGAAAAAAAAACGCACGGATTGCAAATCCGCGCGAGTAAATCAAATAATTAATTACGTATGAAATCTCGTATTTATCTTTCATTAGCCCATATGGGAGGAAGTGAACAAATCTTTATTCAAGAAGCTTTTGATACAAATTGGGTAGTGCCGCTGGGGCCTAATGTATGTGCTTTTGAGACATCGCTGATGGACTATTTAGGTGAAGGACGACATGTGGTCGCTTTAAGCTCCGGGACGGCGGCGATTCATCTTTCGCTGATTCAATTGGGAGTACAAGCTGGTGATGAAGTGATTTGTCAAAGTTTTACGTTTGCAGCATCCGCCAATCCGATTGCATACGTAGGGGCAAAGCCGGTTTTTGTGGATAGTGAAGCAGATACGTGGAATATGGATCCGACTTTGCTGGAGGAAGCAATCCAAGACAGACTGCGTAAAACCGGCAAGTTGCCAAAAGCCATCATTGTGGTGCATTTGTATGGGATGCCTGCAAAGATGGAAGAGATTGGAAAGGTGGCTGAAAAGTATGAAATCCCGATTGTAGAGGATGCTGCGGAGGCGTTAGGCTCTACGCTGAATGGACAGAAATGCGGCACATTTGGGGAATTCGGCATTTTATCTTTTAACGGGAATAAAATAATTACTACTTCAGGAGGGGGCGCTTTGGTGTGCAAGACTGAAGAACAGGCTAAACGAACCATGTTTTTTGCTACGCAAGCGCGTGATAAAGCAGTGCATTATCAACATTCACATATCGGTTATAATTACAGGATGAGCAACATTTGTGCCGGAATCGGACGGGGACAGATGTTTGTGTTGGATCAGCGTGTTGCCCGTCGAAGAGAAATCCATCAACTCTACCTAAACCAATTGCAAGTTATGCCGGGGATTACCGTTATGCAGTCGCCGGATACTAAATATAACTCCAATAATTGGTTGACATGCATACTTGTTGATAAGGAGTTGGCTGGAAAGTCACGGGAAGATATCCGGTTGGATATGGAAGCGCACAATATAGAGACCCGTCCCCTGTGGAAACCCATGCACCTACAACCCGTTTTCGCCGATGCGACAGCATATATTAACGGCACAAGCGAACATTTGTTTGATATAGGCCTATGCTTACCTTCAGGTTCCATATTGACTGACAACGATATACAACAAGTAATAGAAGTGATTTGCGGATAAGCAATCAATCATCATTCATATATTAAATCAAATGAATCTACTAACTATCAAACAAGAACTTAAAATCTTAATAAATGACTATTTGGCTAATTTTGGTCAATTAGAAATTGCAAATTTCATTATTGCACTATTTGTATGTGCATTGTTGGCATGGATACTTAGTTGGGTCTATGTGAAATATGGTAATAGTCTGTCGAACAGGAAAGCGTTTGCCAAAAATTTCATTGTTCTGGCCACGACTACTATGTTTATCATTACAGTAGTGAAATCGTCGCTCGCACTATCATTGGGATTAGTCGGGGCATTATCTATTGTACGATTTCGGGCGGCCATTAAGGAGCCGGAAGAGTTAACCTATCTGTTTCTCAATATTGCCATTGGGTTGGGATGTGGGGCAAATCAGGTTATCATCACCATCTTGGCATTTATATCCATTGTCTCTTTTATTATTGTCAGTAAATATATCAGTGTCAGGAAGAAAGAAAAAAACATGGCGAGTTTATCGTCGTATTTATTGATTGTGTGCGAAAATAAATCGGTGCAGTTAAGCCAGATCGTTGACATCCTTTCAGCAAATAGTAATACCCTGAAACTGAAACGTGCCGATGAGGCTCACGGACGCTTTGAAGCGTCATTCTATATTGATTTCGACGAGTGGGTTCATTATGAAAAAATGAGAGAAGAATTGATGCAGTTAGATGAAGACATGAAAATCACATTTATGGACACCTCCAAAGACTATTAACCTTTTTTACAGTCTTACTTTCTTACGGTCTTACGATCTTACTGTCTTACGGTCTTTAAATATGTATCGTTACGAACGAAAATATTACCTGTCCGGCAATGATTACGGTTATATTCGCACGCTGATATTAAATCATCCGGCTTCATTTCGAACGGTTTATCATCCGCGAATGGTCAATAACATGTATTTCGACACGCCCGGATTCGATTTTTTCTACGACAATGTAAACGGCCATCAGTTACGGAAAAAGATTCGCATTCGCTGGTACCACGAAACATTTGCGCATCAACAGAAATTGACAATCGAATATAAGTTGAAAAACGGATTGTTGGGCGATAAAATTTCGTATCATCTTACCGATATGTATACCGGCAAGGGATTTGATTTCCGACAGATGCGAAACGAAATTAAAGCCAATCAATTACCAATACCGGTTGAAAATGAACTGCTTACATATTATCCTACTTTGCTGAACAGTTATGTACGCGAATATTTCATCTCGGACGACGGAAAATGTCGAATAACATTGGACAAAGATTTATCGTTTTTCAGGATTCATGCAGGCAAAAATTATTTTAAGACAAGCTACCATACTTCCGGCGACTTGATTATGGAAATGAAATACAAGCCGGAAAATGAACCCATAGCCGTTGATATTTCTCAAGACTTTCCATTCAGAATTACCAAAAGCTCCAAATATGTGATCGGCATTCAAAACCTTTTCGCAATTATATAAACAATGAATAGAATCGAAAACGAAACATGGACAACCGTAATTAAGCCTAAGACAGGTTTATTTGATATTGACTTTAAGGAAATCATTGCTTATAAAGATTTGATTTTCATGTTTGTTAAACGAAATATTGTCGTACAATACAAACAAACCATCCTGGGTCCTGTATGGTTGTTTATGAGTCCCGTATTCACCACGGTCGTGTATATGGTGGTGTTTGGCGGAATAGCGAAAATACCGACCGACGGACTTCCTCAACCTTTATTTTATCTTTCAGGGATATGTTTGTGGAATTATTTTTCTTCCTGCATGCAACGGACATCATCCGTATTTCTCGAAAATGAATATATTTTCGGAAAAGTATATTTTCCCAGGTTGATCATGCCCATTACCACAGTGATATCTAACTTGATCACAATGGGTATTCAATTGTTGTTGTTTGTGATCGTGTATGTGTATTATGTCTATCATGGATTTCTGGTTACCCCCAACATATACATTCTGTTAGCTCCGGTATTGGTCATCATGTTGGCAGGATTGGCTATCGGTTTCGGCATTATTGTATCCTCAATGACGACCAAATACAAAGACTTACAACAACTTTTTGGGTTTTTCGTACAATTATGGATGTATGCTACCCCCGTTATCTATCCGCTGAGCGAGTTGTCGCCCGACAAACAGTGGATTGCTGCATTAAATCCCATCACATCCATATTTGAAGCATTCAAATATGCTGTTATGGGGCAGGGTTCGTTCAATTGGGCGCATTTAGGATACAGTTTTGGGGTTATGTGTGTGGTATTATTCTTTGGTGTCCTGATGTTCAACAGGGTACAGCGCAAGTTTATGGATACCGTTTAGTAAATAATTTGCATCGACTAAGTTATATCAAATGCTTGACTTCGCACTTTTAAAAAAGAGTTTGAAAAAGCCTGTTGAAGGTTTTAAAATTGTCCGGGTGGCTATTCTTAGCGATTCTGCTACACAATTTATTACGCAAGCCATAAAGGCTTTGGGAATAGAAAACGCATTGAATCTGGAAATTTTTGAAGCGGAGTTCAACCAAATCGATCGACAAATTCTTGACCCAACCTCGGAATTCTACGGATTTTCGGCTGATGTGGTATTAATTTTTCAATCAACCCATAAATTGTTGCAAAAATACAACAAAACGACATCGGACGTCCGTCATCTGTTTGCTGATGAAAGCATAAAACACATTCGTCAGTGGTTTACGGCTTTACAGTCAAAAACAAACGCCAAAATCATTTTTTGCAATTATACCGAAGAAGACGACCGGATTTTCGGCCAATATGCCAACAAAGTAGAATCGTCTTTCATTTTTCAACTTAGAAAGTTGAATTATCTGTTGCAAGAACTTGCAACGCAAATAAGTAATCTGTATATTTGCGATTTAAGCACAATTCAAAATTCAATAGGAAGAGAAAAATTTTGGTCGCCAGCCATTTATGTCAATACAGAAATGGTAGTGAGCATTGATGCTTTGCCCTATTTTGCTGATGCTGCTGTGAAAATCATTGCCGCTTTACAGGGTAATT
>Ga0209628_10000555_pt1 | contig 23161 bp, 29 predicted proteins | sample TergutCu122P4_FD_187285 | JGI IMG/M metagenome (GOLD analysis project Ga0209628, IMG submission 187285) | Cubitermes ugandensis P4 segment gut microbial communities from Kakamega Forest, Kenya - Cu122 P4 (SPAdes) (version 2) | ecosystem: Host-associated > Arthropoda: Insects > Digestive system...
GGGGGGGGGGGGGGGGGGTAGGATGCTGTCGTTGTATTCATGGCTGTTTCCTCCTTTGGCGTTCATGGTCATTTCCTCTCTTACCGTTCCAGATCGGCGGTGGCGGCTTCCTTGCTTGCAGCGCGAGCCTTACGCGGGGCGGCAGCCTTCTTTTCTGGGGCATCTTTTTGCGGAGAGTCGGATTTGTCCTTTGCCGCTTTTTCAGGGGCGGAGACAGCCTTTTCGTTCATCGCCTGTGAGACGATGCTGATGTGATGCAGGAACGCATTGCGCGCGGGGCCATTCTTGATTTCAGCATGCGCGTAAGCAGTAGCCGCTTCAACGAACTGATCGGCTGTAAGCGGTTTTGGTTGCGCCTTTTCCGGTTCTTTGCCGTTTAGCGCCTTGCCCGTTTCCGGTGCGGTTTTATCGTGGTTGTTCCACGGGTAAACCGTGGCCCGGCCTTCATTGTAGTGAACCTGGATGGGTTGACCGTTCATGCGCATTTTTTCATTCATCCATTGCAGGCGTTGTGCAACGAGATCAAGGTCGCCTTTCCGATGAACAATGACGGTTTTACCTTCCTTGCCGACAACTTGCGCAAGGTAGTTGTTGCCATTCAAAAGAACACTACCGAAGTAACTGCCGTGTTCTTTCGCTGGAAGAATCATGGGTTTTTCGACACCGATTTTGGCTTTAATCGCCATCGTCAGTTCGGAGGGGATTTCTTCTTGCGGGAAGAGATATTGCCCGGCTTCCTTGCGGGCCTGTGGAGTGGTGGTGGACATCAAAAATACCTCCAAAAGTAGCTACAAAAAACCGTTTTGGAAAACGGAACTAAGGCAGCGCCTCGCGTCCGGTACTCAGAGTGTGTATATAACCTGAGTATTCATACCACATGCGAGACTTTGACCCCATTCACACCTGGAGTCAACACACTAAGGTCAATAATTTCGTCGGTATGATCTGAGTCATCCAAAACCTCATTAACCATAGGGTTTTCGTCAAACTGGAAGTCGTCGTAGGCTTCCAGTCGGATCGTTTCGTCATCTTCGGCCAGCATCGCGGCGAGAGCGGCCATTTCTTCATCACTTGGGCGCGGGCTGGTGCCGTCATCAGCACAGTCTGCAAGGTCGCCATCATCGACCGGGGCGCAATCCGCTTCGTCCAGCATGGCGAGAAACGACTCTACGTACCGTTGTACATCCTCATCCGTGGCCCCTTCGTCGGGTGGGATGGCGAGCATGGACATGTTCAAGGCGAGCTTGTTCAGGTCAATACCGCCTTCCAGATCGGCCAGCGTCATTTCGCGTGTGCGTCCCTGTACCATTGCCCGGTGTGTCTCCATGTCCAGCAACGGTACGGGCGGGGGTTTTTCAAGGCGCGACATGAAAACCGGGTCTTGGTAGTACCTGATCTTGTCGCATATGATTGGTTTCGTCCCTTCATAGATGACAATCTGCTTATCACCGCTCATTTCCTTCAATTCCTGCGGAAGCATGAGGGCGCGGCGCTGATCGGACTCGGACTCGTTGCGCGGGCCGCTTGCAAGGCCACCGATATTACGGCTGATCGACTTGCCCTTAACGGTTTCGTAACCGAGCATTTCTGAATACTCGTTAGCGTCTCTTTGCTCTTTCGGCGTGAAGAGAATCTGAATGGCACAGTTCGTCATGATCGTGCGGGCATCCTCTACGCCATATGTACGTTCCAGTTGGGAGGGCGACTGGATAACGAGGGCGGCGCGAAGCCAGAAACCCGCCATGTAACTGATCGCCTTGGGAAGAATCGGAATCTTGCCAATGGCGGTGAGTTCGTCCTTGAGCATCAGGACTTCATATTTAATTGCCGGGTTATCCTCTGGCAATTCCTTGGTGTTCAGGTTGATGAGTTGGGTAAAGAACAAACTGACCAGCCGACCGGCTTCCTGGAGCCTGTCGAGCGGGATATTCAGGTAGATCGACATTGCCCGCTTGCGAATGTCGCGCAGGTCGAAATCGTTGGAAGATGTTGCAGCATCGACAATCGGGTTTGACCAGATCAAAAGCGGTGCATTGAACGAGGCCAGAATCGACGAACGTGTGTTATCAGATGTCGACAGGAAGCGATTGAGAGAATCCACACACGCATCGGAGAGCGGGGGCAACCCGTCATCACCCTCGCTCCACGGGCGCATGCCGATGATGTTGCCCTTTTCGTCAAGAATAAAATTCCGCTCATTGATAATGTCGCGGAGATAGTCCTTGATGGACTGTCCTTTGCCTGACGATTGACGCAGCATTTCGCCAATCGTGCACGGCAGGCCCGGCGTTTCAAACAGGAGCAGCCCCAGGCCGAGGAAAAGATTGCGCGCTTGGTCATCAAAAAACGCATCCTTGCTTGCGCCGGAGGGGTAAAAAACTTCTCCAATGGAAATCAAGTCACCGACGCGGAAATCTCCATCACGCACATACCCAAGCGGGTTGTAATGGCAACTCCGGTAGTCTTCGGCGAACGGGCGGAAAGCGTAAACTTCCTGTCCGTACTTTTTGCGAAACCCTGCCGTAATCTTGTAAATCTCTTCCTTGTAGTCTGAGGCAACAAGGCTTCCCGGCCAGTTCAAGGCGTTAGGAATGACGAACGAAACGCCCTTGCCTGAACGGGTGGGAGCGGCCAGCATCACAAAAAGCTGACCGGGAAGCATCAGAAATTGCTTTGCCCACTTACCCACGATAATGCCCGCCTGGGCAAGCAGGCCGGATTTTCTGATTTCTTGTGCGTTCGCAAACCGGGCGGCACCGTGCAGGGCGCGTTTGTTGCCGTTGGTAGCGGCAGCCACAATCACAACAAGCGGCAGACCGTAAGCAATGACAAGGGCGGCAACGGCGCTGATTTTCAGGGGCTTTGCCTGCATCACATCATTGGCATAAAAATGCCAGTATCGGTAATACGTCGTGATGTCGACTTGCGCGAGGGCCGACTTCACCGGCACCTTGTTGAAAAGCATCATGCTGATCCCGGCGAGGTATGTCGCACCGACGCCCAGGAGAACAATCACGAAAACGACAAAGATGAGCTTTGGCAGGAGCGTGTTTTTCCCCATGTCCATCACCTGACCAGTTCAGTTTCTTGAGTGTGGGCTTTCAGTGGCTTGTATGATTGCCTCCAGTTATTGAGGGGTTGCCCCTTCTCAACAAGACTGATGACACATGCTTTTGTTTTTCCCATCACCTCACGGCGCTTGTCGTCGTTGAACCCGAGCGCGCGGCAGGTTCTGTCCATCTTTTCGAGTGTTTTGAGCGCATTTTTCAGTGCCGGAAAATTTTTCAGGCACTTTGCCGCGTCATTACTATGCGCGGCCAAAAATCGCGCTGCCGCTGATCGGGGATGTTCAGGAGAAGTCCTTGGAGTCACAGCCTTTGCTGAAACTGGCTCCTGTTGGGCTTTTTGGGACGCATCAAGGGCATAAATTTTTGCGGCGGTGCCGGGGTATCCCGGAATGGCTTTGTCCAGACCATCCTTGTAGTCTGGAAATTGACGGGCGGTTTTTGCGATGACGGTAGCGGCGTTTTTCTGCAAAACAGGGTCTTGAATACGGCGGAAGGCGAAGGCGTCAACAGAGGCCATCATCTTGTCGGCTTTGATGTCGTATCCGAGATAATTGATGGTTGCATCGAACCGTTGCCCTATTGCTGCTCGACGTGCCGCGCGAGACTCAATATCAATGAGGGCGTCCATTTCAATCTTTTCCTGAACAGCGGCCAGGGGCTTATCTTCCGGGTACGGGGGATGCTGATGATCTTGCATGCGCAATGGAAGATTGCGCACCCACCATTGACCATCGACTTTATCAACCTGCTTTACTGTTTCATCCGCTTCCCTGTATTGAAAACGCGATGCGCCTAAATCATCAGCCTTGACGATGGCCTCTTGCGCCGTTGGAAATCGGTAAGTGGTTTCTACGAAAGGGTCATAGACTTCAAAACGAAGCGGCCATTCGGCATTCACTGTTTTGATGTGTTGTGCAAGGCTGTGTTGAGTCTGCGAGTCCATGATTTACCTCACTGGCGCTTTTTTGAAGGGTCAAACCAGATTTCCGTGATGTACCGGCCAAGAGCTTCCAGATCATCGCCGTGTACGTCGTTATGCACGTGCACCACCACGTCGACGACCAGATATAGCAGCCTGCGGATAACGTCGTAGGGCAGCGTCCGGCCTTGCCGGTTTTGCAAAATCATCAGGGCCAGCCGCTCGAACGTGAGGGCGGGGCTACCGGCGTGGCAACTTGTGATACTTCCGGCATGGCCGGAAGAACACACATTGATGAAGTCGAAGGTTGCCCCGTCGCGGAGTTCGGCCAGCAAAATGCGATCAGGCTTCATCCGCAGGCAGCTTTTCAAAAGAGAAGCAGGCAAGACTACATCGCCGTTCTCTTCGCTTGCTTCTGACGGATAGAACAGGTGAACATGGTTCTTGTGGTTCGGCAAGAAGAGTTCCGGCACATCTTCAATCGTAATGATCCTTTTTTCATAAGGGATTTCCTGCATCAATCCCTTCATGAAAGTTGTTTTGCCGGAGCCGGTTTCACCGGCCACAACAACGACCTTGGCTAACTGAATGGCACGGCGCATAAAGCGCACGTACTCACGCTTTTCCAGCAATTCCAAGAGTCCATTGTCTTTTTCGATAACGCTTTTCTTGCCAACATGCTTGAAGAAACCCTGTTTCTCGTAATCATCCAGCGTGCGGATGGTGTATGAAGGCTTGCGGATGGTGATCGAAACTGTCCCAAACTCACAGGCAGGCGGGCGAACTACCTGAATGCGTTCGCCGTCGGGTAGCACAGCAGACAAGAGCGGGCGGGTTTCCTCAAAGCTGTTGTTGGAAAAGGACGCAACGGTTGTTCCAAGGCTTATCAGATGGTCATAATCAAGCTCGGGAACTTCATGCCGTTCCCATCGCCCCGCGCGCTCTATAAAGACTTCGCCGGGGCGGTTGACACAAACCTCTGTAATCTCGTCATCATCAAGCCACGGGCGCAACGGCTGGAGGTGGTAGTTGACCGAGATTGATCGGTCGACCGAAACCAGATACCCGTTGATAGGCTTATTCATCAGCATCGGATTCCTCACTGGTCAATTCATATACGGGTGAAAAATCCAGATCACGGGCGACAATGATGGTCAGTTGCGCGCCCTGATTGGCGTAGAGCGTCGGCGGGATGTTGATGGTGTTCTTGATAGCCTCAGAAGCTACGTTGCTGGCAGCGTCGCTCGTACCGGACATCGTGATAACTTGCCCGTTATGGCTTCGAGTGGCATTTGCCACGGCAGCCGCCGTGTCATCAATGAGGCTCAAAAGGATTGCGCCCCCGAAACGTTGCCAGAAATGGTCATCAACCCACCCAGGGATGCCTGATGCGCCCAAGGCGTCCGCACCGGGCGAGTTCACATGAACGCGAATACCATCCGGGGTATCAATGTGTGTGTATAGAACGCCTATACGTTTCGAGCCGCGTTCAATGAGGGCGCGTTTTTCACCGGGGATGGTGGAGCCGCGCGGAATGAGTACGACATTCCCGTTGGCGGAATACACATCACGGGAAACCGTGCAGACAACCATGCCGGCAATCGAACTGATGATCTTGGTACGTTCGGTACAAGGGATTGATGCCCCTTTCGCCAGCAAAAAATTGAGGTCTGGCATTTTTGTGGCGCGCGCCATCGGGGTGCGGCTGGCAGACAGCATGCCGTCTAATGCGCCGCCGGAGCCGCCCTGTTCCTGCTCGGGCCGAGGGCGGGCCGAAAAATCGCGCTCTTTACCCTTGCCTGCCGTCATGAGCGGTGCGCCACCCCTGTCAATGATGCCCTTGGGGGCTTCTTCGCTGGCTGCGACCGGGGGGCGCGTCATGTCGGAACCCGCCGCAGGCGGCGGCAGGCCGTCCATTGCGTCGGCTTTCGTATCTGGACGGCGAGGCGGGCGATCATTCTTAAAGGAAAACACTTTTGGAGCGGGCGGGCGCGAAGGCGTGATTTCCTTCTTTTGCACTTTGTCATCGGCGCGGGCCGGACGCAAAAAAAACACCATTGCAATGACGACAGCCAGCGCCAAGAGCATCAGCAGAAAGACAATGAAATTCTTTTTTGAGGAAGGCTTGCGGGCATTGACCGTGGGAATACCGCGCTCGCCATCGAGCGCGGACAAATCTGCGTTACTCATCGTCATCGCCTCTTTTCAGTGGGGGTTGAGCAGGTACGACCGGGGCGCGCGGGTCTGCGTATGCTTGGCCGTAGCTCAACGAGGCCGGAGCAGGTGTGACCGGGGCCGGGGGCGGTGTCGGGATAAAAGACTGATCTGCAACGGGCGATGCGGCTTCATCCTTGATGCGCCGCTTTACGCCGGGGATGGTGGTGCCGTTTTCCGGCGGCAGCCCTACGGGGTCGAATTGCTCGTTATAGACGCCAACGACCATTTCGCCGCTACGCAGATTGAATTGCTTCAAAACGCGCTGAATCACTACCGTATCGGGCCTTTTGGGGTCAATGTGGACATTTACCATCGACTCGGCCCGATTGTCGGCGACCGCAAAAAAGGTCGGGATTTCCCGGTTACCAGGGAACCGGATATAAGTAAAGCGGCCATCGTCATAGCACATATTGGGCGCAATCTCTTGCGAGTTTGGCCCAATGTGCATGGTGTAGTGCCAGTTGCGCGGCGCGGGACGAGCAGCCATCCTTTGCGCGGTTGCCTGTTTGTCGGCTTTGATGCGCGCGGCAGCGGCCACGGATTCGGGGTAATCGAATACAACCCGAAACGACACCTTTGGATTCGGCTGTTCATGCAGTTTTAGCATGAATGAGTAATGACGCCGATTGGTAATTAGCGTCAGATTGGTGTTCCACACATCGGCGCGCGGTTGGATGGTTTTGTTTTCGCTATCCTTAACGGATATGGGCTTGAGGAAAAAATTGTTCTTTGCGTCCGAAAACTCCCATCCGCTCGAAAACCCGGAGGCGATACCATTGCGGGGGATTTCTTCGCCTTCCTCCAGGACGATATGCGTTGCGTATCCGACCGCCGCATTGATTTCTACAACGTCCTCCGCGTTGTAGCTCACCCGCTGAATGCGGGGGTCGTATTTCGATTGTTTTGGCTGATCGAGCGCAAACGCCGGGAAAGTTAGCGCGATGCCGACCAGCAGACAGAGGGCGCGGTTCATTCTTCACCCTCCCCTTCAACTTCGTCGGATGTTTCAACTTGCGGAGCGGGCGCGGGACGAGTCCCAAATTCTTCGTCACTGCGATAGCTCGTAACCCAGAACCCCAGGGGGTTCATCATGCGTTCCTTCGCTTTCAGCTTGGAAATCTTGCGATATTCATATCCTAGCGTCGCAATGTGGTTAGATTTCTTGCCGGAACTGGCATCTTCGGCGCTGGCGATGGTTTTGATGTACCGAACTGTGGCCTGACCTTTGCCGTTTGGAACAACGGAAAGAACGTCAATCGTGATGCGGGTGCGCCTGCCATAAACCTTGTCGAGCGCGTTTTCGCCCTCAAAAAGTGCGGTATAACGCCGCGTTTCTTCCGGGCTTGAAAGCAAGATGGTTTCGTCATAATCACCTTGCAGAGTGTTCCAGTCGTAGGTTTCCCTCGCACGTACATACCTTGCAAGCCAGTGCACATCTATTACATCGTCGTACCCAACCCGCTGATCGGCTAACACGGTAATGACGTCGACCGCGCCGGTGATGTTGTCAACCCGCACGATGTACGGGACTTCTTTTTTCAACGGCGTCAGTATGACAATGACTATCCAGGACAGAATGAGTAGTACCACTGTTGCTATAACGAGCAACCAAGCCCGGCGCTCACTCGCAATCCTCATCTCCTTTTCAGACAGTTCCCAATCGGATGCGCGCTCAAACTCCGGGGCGTTTTGTGGCGTTATGACTGTCAGTTGCGGAGCAGGCGCGGGTGTTTGGAGGGCTGGCTTGCTTTTTTTGAGCAAGTTGGAAAACATGGCATTACTCCTTTGATAGTTACCATTGTTTTCTCAAATATACTACGTTTTACTTTGAAAGTTAGAATTTTTACAAAAAAAGTTGAAAAATTTAACCCTCACGACCAGCGCAAAGCCTTGGACACGTCCAAGGCATCAAGACAAACGGACACAGAAAAGGGGCAAAACTGCACCAACTGGCGCAGTTTTCAGGGGCTTTGTGGTGAGCGGTTGAATCTCGCCTTACCCACAGCCCCGGCCCCACCTGGAGCGGTGCCGCCTATGGAAAACCGGCCTCCCGCTAGAAGTAGTCATGCGGGCCGGTTTCCCACAGGTAAAGGGCTATGGATAAGGCTACGGTGATGGTGACAGAGCTAGATCCTCGATCAGGCGCGCGTGTCACCATTGGTGAAAAAAGCCTTGGACGTGTCCAAGGCTTGTCTTGATGGATTGGTGACAGATATGCGGCGCCAGGCGCGCGGGCCTGTCACCAAAAGATACGCTATGAGTGGAAGAAAAGCCGGGCAATCGCCATTGCAAGACCGGCGGCGGCGATGATTGCGCCGACGTTCCACTTGATGAGTTCCACCTTCGATTTCTCGATTTCTGCCCTGAGTTCCGCTTTGAGTTGCCCCATGTCGTTTTTCAGTTCGGATTTCAACATCGCCAAATCGCCTTTGGTGGCGAGTTCCTTCATGTTCACTTCCAATACTTCGGAAAGCGCCCCGGCCTGCTCTTCCGCCTGTTCGGGCGAAAACCCAGCCTTTTTGAGTCTGTTGGCGTACTTGAGGGTGTCGAAGGTGATGGTAGTCATATTCTGATTTTAGCCCAGGTTGTTCAAGGGAGGGTAAGGAAGTTTCTCGCTATGCTGCCTTTGCATCTCCACCAGTTTTGCTCCAATTCCGTCCAAAATTCTGCTTCATGCGGTTTATGGCCGCGCGCCGGAACGCCGGAGACACACCAGCATTGCGCCCCATAAGCATATGTCCCAAGCGAGATGACGAAACCGGGGGGCCGGACAGCTTGCCATCCTTGTCGACATTCTGTTTTTGTGACGTGGGATTGAGTTTGTTGTAAGCAGACTTTATGGCACCGACCGAACCCGAAAGCGCCTGCCCGGCAGAGATAACGGACGCGGCCATGCCTCCACCCAGAGCGGCAGCCATGCCGCCTACTTGTTTGGTGATGGCAGAGAGAAGGATTGCAGCAAGAATAATTAAAACGCATGCTGTCAATGGGTTTTCGGCAGGTTTTCCATCCGCATCGAAAAGCCCGGTTCCCGCTAAAATATTGGTGAAAATCAATATGGCAAGGGCTATTACGGATGACACTACTACTATTGTCATTACGTAGGTCATTGCTTGTCCAAACCATTTATCAAAGAATTGCTTTGTTGGCGGCCAAGCAAGGCTCATTACAAATAAAGGCGAGAAAACAAAAAGAATTTTAAGCAGAAACATCGTCATAATGATGGTGATTCCGCCTGCCAAAACAACGATAATGGAGGCGGCTGATATAATCCATGATGCGACGTTCCATATAATAACACTGCCTAGTTCATACCAACTAAGCTCACTCGCTTTATCGGAACATTTAGAGCCTAATGTCAGACCATCATCGAGAGCTTTATCGAGTACACCGTAGATAGTGCTTGGAGTAGCAGATGGTGTTAATGGTCCTGTACTGCTGGCAGAAATGAGGGCGGAGGATAGGCCGTCCTTCATGCCGTCAAGTCCTCCAATTAGCCAGCCGTGAAGGTTCCCGGCGGAAAGTGCTATTGACATAATAAAACCGATCTTGAACACTTTTACACCAAACTCGTTTAACGGCTGTTCCACACGTCCGGCGGCCATCATAAGCCCCATGCAGGTGAAATATAGAGCTATCCCCGCTGTTGCAACTCCTGTGATGGCGCTGATAATAGCGTCAACACCGTTGACCACAAACGAGGCAGTTGCGGAGTCGATAGTGGTGCCAATACTTGTAAAGATGTTGACGGCCACGGGGATACCTCACAGTAATTTGGTTAAGGGCGAGGGGCAAGTAGGTTCTTGGGTAATTCACGGGCGGGGCGTTTCAAAAGGCGAGACATTTCTTCTTTTTCAAGGTCGGCGGCAGCCTGAATGGAATTGATACAATTTGGCGTTGCAGCCATCTTACCAGGGTTGTTTTGGCACTTTTGTATCATAGCGATACGCTCCCCTTCGTGTTCCTTGTACCAATCAACCGTCTGGACGGGTTCAGCTTGTTCGGCTTGCTCGGAACAGCCGGAGAACAAAAGAGCGACCACACAAAGAGAAACGATTGGTACAAGGGTTTTCATTTTTGACTCCTGCTAGTTGTTCAATCGAACGTGATAGGGGAAATTTGCGGTGCAGGGCGCTTTAGAAGTCGAGCCATTTCCTGTCTCTCCTGATCCGCCATAATTTCGCGTTCTGCTTCCACGATCTGTTTCTGCAAGGTTAGCATCGTTTGCTGATTTGTCACTAACGCTTGTTCCGCCTGGATGCGGCCCTGTAGCTCTGCAATGGCCTTCGCGTCTGATGTCGTGTTGATCTTGGCCATCAAGCCTTCGATCTGGCTGATGCGGCTCTTGGCTGAGTCAAACGCCTTTGACCAAGTTGCTTTGTCGTTTGCAGCACGCATGCTGCGAGAATAGCACGATGCTTTGTTTGCGGCGTTGGTCATCGAGCTACAACGGTCAAAAACCTTGTATTTATCGTAGATGCTCTTGGCGCTGGCAGATAGACCGTTGTAGCCTTTACCGAGGTCATCGTAAGACTTTTGCCAGTCATCGCCCAGGTAGTTTCGCAAGGCAGGGTTATTGAGTACGTCGCCTAAATTGCGGATGCCAGTGATAGCGTCATATTGCCGCTTCATTTGTTCGATTTGACTGGTCATCTGTTGGACTTGAGTCCCCCAACGGGTCATGTTCGCTGAAAATTCCGCCATTGTCATCGGCGAGTCTGATGCCTGCGTTGTGACTGTGACCGGGATTTGCGCGTGCGCATTGAGCGATACCGCCAGCAGAATGGCGGCAGCGGAAAGGATTCGGGTGAGGTTCATGTCAGTCTCCGGTTTGTTGGTTCTGGCGGGCTTTGAAGGCCGATGTATAGGCTTTGATGCGGAATTTCCATATCTCGTTTGCTTCTGATATGGGCATTGGGCAAGCTGTGAGCGCGTGGCAGTAAGGCGGGGCCATAGCGCGCAGTTTTTCAGAAGCGGCGGGTGAAAGCGGTGCGTACTTGTCCACTACGGCAGCCGCGCCGATTAAGAGTAAAAGGACGCAAAGAATGAGAAGGTCGCCCTTTCCGGTCGCACTCATGGCGCTTCCCTCACTTTGGCGTTGCGGTCACGAGCTTTGCGGGCGTTGATCTGTTCCAGGAACAGCGGCATCCAGTCCTTCGGATCTTCGCTGCCAATCTCTGCCATGATCTTGTGCAGCAGTTCAATGTTGTCTGTCGAGCCGGACAATATGGCAAGTTCATCGTCCATACCGGAGAGATCAAGCATGGCGAGGGATGAGCGGTGTCCCTGTTTGATGAGGAACATCCGCGAATCATCGGCCAGGGACGTAACGATGTTGAATTCGGCAGGTGTCAGACCAAACCCGCGCCTGCCTTGCTTGCCGGTTGTGTATTCCTCAAAGTCCGCGCGCAGGTTGGGCAGGTAGATTTCGGTGGCGCACTGCTGAACCATGTGCGCGGCGATGTCCGACTCCAGCAAGCTACTTGGCATTTGAGTCGAAAACACGCCCAGGCCGTTTTGCTTGCGGATGGTGAGTTGCTTGTTTCCGGCAAAATCGGAAAATGCCGGATCGTCGACCCACTTCCAACATTCGTCCATCCAGTAGATAAACCGCCTGCCGTCGATGATCGACTCCATGCGATGCAGCAGGTATATCGAAATCGGCGTCCTAGTAATTGGATTGTCCAAAAATGCCGTACCGTCGATGCCGTAGCATGAGTGTGTCGTGAAATCCAACTCGTCGGTCGGGTTGTCGAACACCCACCCGAGCGGGCCGCCACTACACCAGCGCAGCAGGCGTTTTTTGATGGAGTTTTCCCGGCGTGTGGTGTCCGCTGGTTCGGTGATGTTTTGCGGGACAAGGCCGAGCCGCCGAACTTCTTTGGGCATTCGCATGACCGTGCGCACTGCCTTGCTGATACGCTCAATGTCGCTGGATGTGAGCTTTTCGGCGTCCGTTTCACCACGACAGAGTATCTGTACCAGCAGTTCGAGAAACTGGATGTTTGTTTCTGTTGGATCTATCTTGAGCGGGCTTAACCTTGTTGGGACACCATCCTGAATAGCAAAATACTTGCCGCCAACGGCGCGGATAGTCAATTCCGCGCCGTTGTCCTTATCAAGAAATACGTCAGTATAGCCGGTCGGCGAGCGCGGTTTGAATTTTTGACACTGACATAAAAAAAAGTTTAGGACCGTGGTCTTGCCCGCGCCGCTCATGCCAATTAGGCGCGTATTGCCCAGGGGCTTTTTGTCAAAGGAGTCTTCATCGTCCTTTGTCGCGTGAAAATTGGCGTAAAGTGGCTGGCCTGCCGGGGTTTTCAGGATTGCAATGGCCTGCCCCCAAGGGTTGTTATCTCGTTTTCCGCTCATGAAGTTGTGGAAGCTGGAGAATCCGGCAAAATTGCGGCTCGACAGGAGCGCGATGCGCGGGCGATAGCTCCAGTTGGCGGGTAACTGCGCAAAGAAAGCGGCCTCCGTAGCCGTTGCCACGACAGAGGCGATGAAACCCATGTCACCCAGAAGCGCCATCGCCGTGGCGACGTTTTCTCTGACTTTTTCGACAGTTTCGCCAAAAATCATGAGCGTGTAGTGATACTCGCCCATGCAGAAATTGCCCTGTTCCAGATCATCGAGGGCTACCTTCATTTCCTCAATTTGCGTGGGGGAGACATCTTCCGTGTTCATCAACTGGATAATTTGACGCTCCAGACGGGATTTCCCTTCACGTTTGGGCATACAACTGAAAGACTGTGTAATGACGAATTCGTAATCCTCATACATCAAGTCATTCAGAAATCCCGGTTCAGAATGTGCACTGTAGTCTTTGAAGTCAATACACTGAGCATACCGGGTTTTGTCGGGCGTTCGGATTTCGATTGTTTCCGTACCAACATGTACCCAGGCGTTGCCAAGGTAGGCATCCAGCGGCCCGGCGGGTAGCTGGATACGTTGCCAGATGCCGGTGAGCAAAAAATTCAGAAATTCGAGCAGTTGGGAACACTTGTACGTGTGTGTGTTTCCTGTTTTGTCTTTGCGCTTTACGTCATAGGTTGTCAGCCGCTCGACGTTGTACTTCTTCATGGCGCTTTCGATCTGCAGCGAAAGACCATCCAGCTTCTGCAGGTGTTCCGCGCGCTCGGCCTTCATTTGCTCGACCGTTCGACCGGCCTTGGCAAAGACGCGACCAAACCTTGTCGGGTGCGGGCGGTAAACCAGCGTCAGGTACAAGTCCACCGCCATCATCTTGTATTCGGCGAAGGTGTCGTAATACCTGTCATTGAGCTTCTGGCAGAATTCGTTGTCGAATTCTGCCTCCAGCCGATCCGATGTTTCATGGCGCACGGTATGCGACCATAGCGCGACCGTGTTGCTGGCAATGGCGCGAATCAGCGTGTTGAGGTTGTCCACTTGCGCCTGTATTTCAATAGTATCCGCCGTTTCGTGCGTCACCCCTTCGACCTTCCAGGTGCGAATGTAAGCACCATCCTTTGTTGTGACGGTATCGCGCGTGACATGCGCGCTATAGGGGATATAGGGCGCTATGGACTGTTCGCGGCGCATTTGCGCGGCATAGGCGGGGGCGTTCATTTTTTGCCTCTGCTGATATAGATGGGCGGGCTGTTTTCGTAGTTGCCGATGAGCGACCTTGTTTCGCGCCGATAGCTCCAGGGCGCGTAGGTTGCCGCGCGCCAGAAGAGGTTTGAGGCGCGACGGCCAAAGCGAAAACGCCACTTGAGCCAGAGCAGCCGAAATTGTTGGTCATCCTTGGCGGTCATCGCGCGCATCACAAGAATGATCGGGCCGGATATTAAAAAGAGTAGGATGAACAGACTGTTAAAAAATAATGCCGCATACACCCCGACAATCGCGGGGAGAGCGATTGCCAGGATGAGCGGCATAAGCGGAACGCCCCATTTCATCGCCGGGCGCGATGCGCCCTTGATGATGGGGTCTTTCCGTACAGGGGTTTCGTATGCGGTTTCAGCCATTTGTCAGATAAACCACCCTGCCAGGCCGGAGGCTCCACCAATGACCATTGCACCCATGAATACGCGCGCAACGTCCATTATTTGCGCATGCGCAAAGAGCAGTTTGTAGCCGCACCACATGATTGCGAGGGTGACGACAACGACGGCAAAGCCGAGTAGTCCCGTCTGGATGTTGTTCAAGCCTTCTTCAACCTTTTCCAGTCCGGCGGCGTACACCGGGTTGGAAAACATCACGAGCATACCAATCAGAATGGCTTCGATGACGGTTGCGACGGCGCGCGGGTTTTTCAGGTATTTCATTTGCTGCTCCTTGTTTATGATGGTGGAATTACCACGAGTAAGGGGCCAAAGTGTTCCTCTACGTAGTCCCTTACTCGGTTCAGGCAGCGCCAGACGCGCGGCTTGCCACGGTCTTGACACATAACTTGGTATAGCTGGTTGCCCATTTGCATGCGCAGACTCCAGCCGTCCCCATAGCGGCGAAGTTGGGCTTGCGTGATCGGCGCGCGGGTACGCAGGAGCTTGATTTCCTGCGTTGTGGCCTTTTCGACGGGCGGGGGGACGACTGCCAGTTTCGGATTCATCAAAGGGCTACCTTCGGATTTCGTTTTTGCGCGCCCTCTTCCGCTTGCTCGGGCGCGTTTTCTTTTTTGAGGCGCTCCGCGCGCAGCAGTACCGGCCCTTCTTCGGGCGGGCGCTCCGCGCTTGCGGGCCGAGATGTTTCTTTGATGGAAGGTACGACCGGGGGGGTGACGCCCGCAGCGGCCAGAACCTTGTAGACGTAAGGGGTTTCTCCGGGTGCGTCGGGCCGGAAGCCTCTTGTGAAGTTGCCGGAGTAGTAGCAAGACAGCGCCGCGTGTAGCGCGGCCTGAGTTGAGTCGTATTTGCCGCTTGCGCGGGTGTAGCACTCTTCAAGAATCTGCGCGCCTGCGCGCAGGTTCGCGCACGGCTCGAATGCCGTGCGGTAGGTGAGGCCAACCCGCGCGAGGTTGTAGCGGTTGACCTGGGTGATGCCCAGCGAGAAATTTTTACCCGCCGCTTCGAGCGATTCGGCGGTTTTCACCGCCTCATCGAGCGAGGCGGGCTGTTTGACGTAGCCCCCTACAACCCCGATTGCAAAAGGGTTGTGGGTGGATTCGACCCGCACAACAGCCGCCAGTGTGTCAGGGGCGACGTTCGGGGCGCACTCTTGCGCCAACGCAAGAAAGTTAAACATTTTTTCCCGCCTATGATGATTCTTAGGCGGATACTAGCGACTATTAAAACGGAAGTAAACATTTTTACTTCAAAAGTTGCAACTTTTTTCTTGTTTGTTAAGGTTCCATGAAGTACCACTTTCCATGTCTTACGGTCGGATAATTATTTTTCATGGAACGGGCGAGGCGGTGCAGGTCGGTAAAGTACTTCGGCTTGTCTTTGTTTTGAAGTGTCGCTAAGTACAAGTCCTCTTCCCGCCAGGACAAGTTGACGACGACGTACCAACCTTCGTTGGATTCGACAAAGCTGATTTCCGTGAGTTTGCCAAGTTCAATGGCCTGTTTGACTTCGGGGCCAGTGATGGCGTTGCGGGAGTTCCAGGGAGAAGTTGCCATTTTGCGAAGTTTTGTTGAGTGTTTTCGGACAACTCTATATTGCAGGGATAGGGAATTTAATACTTTTTCGCCAGAAGATGGGACTTTTCGACCAAAAAATGTGGCTTTTTTGGGTTCGTATGGGACGTTCCCGGAAAAGCCGGGAACCGCCGTCTGCCAAGGTTTCGCGTGTCCGCTCATCCCCTTCGGGGACGCTGACGCGCCTTTCGGCCAGCTCGTCCTTGCGCCGTCCCGTCGCTTTTTTCGGTTAAAGCGTGGTGACAGACTTGCGCGCCTGGCCACGCGGATCTGTCACCAACCCATCGAGGCGAGCCTTGGACACGTCCAAGGCTTTTTTCACCTTCCCGGCGCGTGGCGTCCGTTGGTTGCCACGCTGAAACTGCCGACATGCCGCCTTCGGGCGGCATTTTCAAGATTGGTGACAAGGCCCGTGTGCCGGCGAACTGGATTTGTCACCATTTATTAAACCGAGCCGGGAAAATGGTGACACGCGCAGCTGATCGAGGATCTGGCTTTGTCACCATTGGTTGAGTCGCGCCGGGGATCGAGGCGTTGCCACCCTCCCCGGCCATCGGGCGCGGCCTGCGCCGCGATCTGGGTGCGCCATGCGCTTGGCGCATCGCGCATTCAGGCTCAGTGACTTCTATTGCGCCTGTTCTTGGCGCTCTACCCTGCCCTGTTGATGCGGGGCTTTGCCTGTAGGACGCGCTCCAGTTCCTTTTGTGCGGCTATGCCTGTTGAACCCGCCTTATGCGCCGAACTTGACCGGGGCGGGCAGCGCCGCAAGGGTCGCTTACGCTGAAACCCTCCCCCGTTCGCATTCGCTTCGCTCATTTGCGCATGCGGCCTCCGGTTTCCCCCTTGCCCCCCTGCCCTCTTGCCCCGGCCCGCGTCACGGCAAGGCGGCTCCAGCAGGCATGTTTTAACCCACACAAAAGGAGATACAACCATGAACGCTTTCGACAACCAAAACACCATGCAAACACCCAGGCAGACAACCCCGAGTGAGGGCGTTCCCCCCTCAAACTCCCCCCAAGGCTCACCCGCTGGCATGGGCGAGGGTGGGGAAAGCATGATTGATAAGTTGGAGCGGGTACGGTTTATTCCTAGCAGGCATTTAAGGGTGTTGGAGGATGATGCTACTGGGGCGGTCGTCTATGCGCACGAACCAACAGACGGGTTTGTAACGGTGATCGCTTATACAGGTCGCAAGACAAAGCATGATTTTTACTGTTCTTTCCGCAGCATGCAGCGGGCGCGGGAATATTGGGAAGATTGGTATGCGAAGATCAAGAGCAACCTTGAACACAAGGCGATGCGAAAGGCTGAGAAGGCGGAAAAACTGGCACAGCCGCATGGCTTGAAGGTTGGCGATGTGTTGGCGGCTTCCTGGGGTTATGAGCAAACCAATGTTAACTACTACGAAGTAACGGCTTTGCGCGGTCGGCGCTCCGTTGAAGTTCGGGAAATCGGGCAGAAGTTGACCCAGAGCGGTTTTATGTCGGGATACTGCACGCCTGAAAAGGGTGCGTACATCGGCGAGCCGATGGTTAAGCGAGTGACCGAAAACGACTCGATCAAGGTGCAGGATTGGGGCGTGTGGGCGAGGAAGCAAACGCCCCAGATCGTTGATGGGGTGGAGATTTACAGGGAACTTTCCTGTTCATGGTATGCCTGATAGGAAATTTACAAAAGTTGCAACTTTTTTGACAAAAGTTGCAACTTTTGTTGTATGATGCTGGAAACCGTCATGGTAGGGGATGTGCCCCTAACCTAACCAGGAGGAAGGAAGGCATGAAAAGAGACACTGAACTCTTTGTGCTCAAAATAATGGCACTCACTTCGACAGGTACTGTCATGCTGATCTTGGGCATGTGGGGGTTCATCATCTACACGCCCGATCCACACGATATACCCGTGCGATCCATCGTTGGCATGCTTGGACTCTGGCCATACCCGAGCATGATGATCACGGGAATATTCTTCATCTGGCAAGGGTGGAAAAAAATGCAGAAGAGATGGGGATGATATTTGAACCATACCCAAACTAACCAACACACAACAAGGAGAGTGAAATGAGCTATTTTAACTACGCGAATCGACTAGATCGCCAAACACCCAATTATCTAAAGGGTAAATTTGATGGATTCCAGGGCAAACCAGAACAAGATGAAGGATATGACTATTTCCGTGGGTTTGCTCACGGAAAAATGCTGCGCACGTATTTACAAAAGCGTATCGCTCGGAAACCAATGGAACAAAGACAAGCTGAGGCAGCTATGGAGGCCCCTGAAAGCACGCGATTTGTTGTTTTATTCCGAAACAGGATACTTCTACAAAAACATTTTCATTTGTTAAAGGAAACCTTTGAGCGCGGCATTAAACATGCGCACATTGCGGCGATTTCTGCGATAGAGAGCATGGATAATAAGTATTCAATTCAAGCTCACCAAGCGGTGGATCGGGACATTAAAAGCGCAGAAAATTTTCATAGGGGCGTTAGTAATTTCAAAGAACTTTCCGGCAAAAGCATAGCAACATCAGTTGAACAGTTAGGACTTCGTTCACGGAAGGAAAGTCAACTCGTGATGGAAAGATGAGGTATACCCAAAGTAACCAAGCAAACAAAGGAGAATGAGCTATGAACGATGCAATCGAATTTGAACGCGCCCTCGCTTCCGATTCCGCTGTTTTCAATCGAGGCAAACGGGACGCCTTTTTAGGCAATCCTCGCTTGACCCACATGGATGAAGTTTGGAAAGAATCATACGAGAACGGCTTTCAAGAAGGCGCACGGCTTCGCCATGCGGCTCAGGAGGTCGACGCCTATCGGCAAGAACTAGCGGATAGAAGCCTGAGAATGAGGCCAACCCGCTTTATATTGGGTGAGGTGCGCAACGAAGAGTGCGCGGAATTCATCCAGGCGATTAACACCGGACACCAGGCTGAGATTGTGGACAAGAAGTAAGGCATACCCTAATTGACCGGGAGGAAAGTGTGATGAGCAAGATAAAGAAAATATGTAGAGCTTGGCTCGACTTCTTTTTAGCGGGGGTGTTCCTCAGTATCGGAATCTTCTTGTTCTGCTTTGTGCTAGGAAGCGCCTTATATATTTTGGGCTCTCTGATTTCTTTTCCAGGTGAGCCCCTCTCCTTTATTAAAATGCTGAATGTATTCATGGGAGTCTACAGGGATGTATTTGGGTTATCAGTGGGTATTGCCTTCGTGGTAGCTTGGTTATACTACCCTCCTTACGCCACCTGGAAGGAACCCCCTCAAGAATCGTCTGAAATGGACATACCCTAACTGACCAACCAGGAGGAAGATCAAGATGAATAAAGTAAAACAGGCTGAGTCCACATGTATGCGCACGGAGATAGTTTTTGTCCTGTGTTTTGGCATTGGTGTTGCCTTGTTTGCCGCTTTTTTACCAGGCTGGTTGGCTAACTTCATTATTGCTCCAATGATGGCGGAACGGCTGGCCTTTAGCATCAATGTACTGTCTGCCTTCATGGGGGGAATGGCTTGTGGTTTAGTTGGTGTATTTATTCAAATGGTTGTTTGGTTCAAAATTAGGGAATAGCGCAGACGGGCAAGGCTATACCCAAACTGACCGAGACACGATTACCACTAGGAGGATGCGCAATGAATAAGAAAACCAGAATAGAACTTCTTAGAAATATAGGCAAGCTGGACGCTCTCTTAGGCATGCCATGCCGAAACGGGGATTCATTGCCACATCAATGCCATCTGGATTTTGATTTATGGCAAACATATGTGGCCGGATATTCTGCTGGCGAAAAACTTCACATTGACGCCCGGGATGATAAAAATCTTTTTTTTGGGTTTGGATTTGACGCGGCAGATGTAACTGTTCGCGTTACTCGAAATACCAAAAATGTTTAGGCATACCCTAACTGATTGGGAGATGAGCGATGCAAAACATTGTATTTCTTTCGCTTGCTGTGTTACTTTACATAACAGGTGATTTTATGACAAATCCTGAATTGCGGCAAGTGCTCGACCCAAAGTTTGTGCCTTTACTTTGGTGTGTAGGAATTTTTTTATGGGGCGGGTTGGCTGTTCTTATAGTCCTTGTGGGATGGCTTAGATATAACAATCAGAAAAATAGACAGAGGAAGGTATGACACAAAAATATTTTAGTTTCGCCTTCCATTCCACTGACCAGCACACAACGAAGGAGACTGAAAATGTCCGCTGTTATCACCGAACCAAAACCAACCGCTGAACCCAAACAAAAAGTTAAAGAGTTTGCCCTTGATACAGTGGGTGTAATGTTGGTGGGGCTTATTTTTGGTTGGTTTATGCACAGCACTCCAGCGGAAGATCCAACGTTTGACGAAAGCACGGGTAAATGGGGATACACCAACAAAATATGGATATGGAAAATTGCCCCACAATTTGAAGAGGTAAACGATTTTTCGCGCAACGGTCTCGCCTTGGTAAAGGTTGACGGAAAGTATGGTTTTATCAACAAAAATGGCGACAAAATAATATCCTCGCGGTTTGAAGATGCCAAGGCTTTTACAGCTACAAAAGAAAGTTTGCTCCAAGTGAACGGTAGCGATTGGGCAGCTTTTGCAAAGGAAGCCGGTAAATGGGGCGTCATCAATGACAAGGGCGCGTGGGTTATTGATCCAACGTTTGATGAAATCCCAAAGGGCGGAAAATCATGGAGCAAGGATGCTGAATGGCGAGACAGCGATCTATTATTTGCTATCCGTGACGGAAAAATTGGATGGATTGACGTTACAGGAAAATGGATTGTTGAACCTCAATTTGACGCTTCTGAAATCCTTTTTAACTATGGTTATGCCCAAGTTGCGGTCGCCGGTAAATGGGGCGTCATCAATGATAAAGGCGAGATTGTTGTTCCTCTGGAGTTTGATGCTCTCAAAGCCTTTAAGAATGGCACCTCACAAGGCTATACCGTCGATAAAAGGTGCGACATTGAAATAATTGGTGAAAAGGTAGTTCAGGCGTGCTACCCGGCAGAAACAGTCGTTCGCAAACCTAGCGGCGGCAAGGGCTAACTAACGCATACCCTAATTGACCGGGAGGAAACATGTATTTCATTTATGCAACCATCTTGCTTTTCTTAGGAGCGTTGTCTTCGACGCTCGGCAACACCTCTATAGCAGCCGCTGGAGCGTTTGTAGGGGTAGGGCTGTGTGTCATTGCTGACGCGATCCATAGCAGTGCAAAAATTAACAGCGTTGATAACCGCTCCTGCTCTGGCGTTACCGAAGGCTTCGGCACGAGTACATCTCCCTCCCTAACCAAGCAAACAAAGGAGAATGAGCTATGAACGATGCAATCGAATTTGAACCCGCCCTCGCTTCCGATTCCGCTGTTTTCAATCGAGGCAAACGGGACGCCTTTTTAGGCAATCCTCGCTTGACCCACATGGATGAAGTTTGGAAAGAATCATACGAGAACGGCTTTCAAGAAGGCGCACGGCTTCGCCATGCGGCCCAGGAGGTCGACGCCTATCGGCAAGAACTAGCGGATAGAGGCCTGAGAATGAGGCCAACCCGCTTTATATTGGGTGAGGTGCGCAACGAAGAGTGCGCGGAATTCATCCAGGCGATCAACACCGGACACCAGGCTGAGATTGTGGACAAGAAGTAAGGCATACCTCAACTAACCGACCGGAGGAAAACAACATGCACAAAAAGGCTGATGCTGGTAAGTAGACGGCTGCACGGCAGTCCCTAATCCATACGGGCGGGGCTGCGTACAGCGTACAATCCGGTAAGTGAGCAGGTAGCGAGAGGCAAGAACATGGAGCAGGACGGAACCCGTGAAGCACTCCCGACCAGGGCGAAAAAACAAAAGCCGGTAGACGTTGATTACCGGGCGGGCGTGCCGGGCTGGATACAAGAAGTCATCGAGGCGCACCTTGCCATCGAAGAAGAGGATGCGAAGCAATCCGGGAATCTCGGTTTTATGGCACGAGCGATGGTGCAGGCAACCATGCCGTATAAAGACCCTAAAACGCACCTGTTCATCCGCAGAAATGGGAATTTCGAGCTTTCCATCTTGTCGCGGTACGGCGTCCCCTTTGGAATATATCCCCGGTTGCTTTTGTCCTGGGTCACAACCGAAGCAGTCAAACGGCAGTCACCGACGGTTCAGCTAGGCGAGACGTTGAGAGAATTCATGGCGGATGTGATGGGTGTTCGCTCATTAGGGGGGGGGCCACGCGGCACAGCAACGCGCGTTACCGAACAGATGAAGCGGCTTTTCGGGTCTTTGATTACGGGAGACTACAAAGGGACGGGGAGCAAACGCGATTTTCATCTTAAAAACGTATTGATTGCAGACGATCTGAGACTTGATGATGAAAACCGGCTATGGACACCTCAAAGTGAAGATGAAGCCGGAAAATGGAAAAGTTACGTGACCCTATCCAAAAACTTTTTTGAGGAATGTACAAATAATCCTGTGCCGATTGACTTGCGTGCATACAGGGCGCTTCGTGCGTCACCATTAGCGATGGATTTGTACACATGGCTCACCTACCGCATGAGCCGAAAGCCGAGCAATAAACCGATCCCTTGGGAATCACTGATGATGCAGTTTGGCAGTGCCTATACCACTAACCAAGCCCACCGCGATTTCAAGAAGGCATTTATCCCGGCACTAAAAAAAGTGTTATTTATTTATCATTCCGCAAAGGTGGATGTGACCGAAGCTGGCCTAATGCTGTTACCTTCGCCTACGCACGTAGCGCGTACCCCCGCGTTGCCGGTTCAAACTTCACTTTTTGCGGAGTGATGAAGAACTCCCGCCCTTGAAACATGGTGACAGATCGGCGCGCCTGGTGCCGCATATCTGTCACCAACCCATCGAGGCGAGCCTTGGACACGTCCAAGGCTTTTTTTCACCTTCCCGGCGCGTGGCGTCCGTTGGTTGCCACGCTGAAACCGTCGACATACCGCCTGCAGGCGGCATTTCATGAAATGGTGACACGCGCAGCTGATCGAGGATCTGGCTTTGTCACCATTGGTTAAATCGCGCCGGGGATCGAGGCGTTGCCACCCTCCCCGGCCATCGGGCGCGGCATGCGCCGCGATCTGGGTGCGCCATGCGCTTGGCGCATCGCGCATTCAGGCTCAGTGACTTCCTATTGCGCCTGTTCTTGGCGCTCTACCCTGCCCTGTTGATGCGGGGCTTTGCCTGTAGGACGCGCTCCAGTTCCTTTTGCGCGGACAAGCCTGTTGAACCCGCCTTATGCGCCGAACTTGGCCAGGGCGGGCAGCGCCGCAAGGGTCGCTTACGCTGAAACCCTCCCCCGTTCGCATTCGCTTCGCTCATTTGCGCGTGCGGCCTCCGGTTTCCCCCTTGCCC
>Ga0209628_10000556_pt1 | contig 23159 bp, 14 predicted proteins | sample TergutCu122P4_FD_187285 | JGI IMG/M metagenome (GOLD analysis project Ga0209628, IMG submission 187285) | Cubitermes ugandensis P4 segment gut microbial communities from Kakamega Forest, Kenya - Cu122 P4 (SPAdes) (version 2) | ecosystem: Host-associated > Arthropoda: Insects > Digestive system...
CTGTTGCTACTAGCAACGAACAAATTGTTGCGTCGACGGTTGTGTATATTCACATATCTAATTTATCCAAGCGCAACGGTATGGAAAACATAAAGTTTAATATTCACATATCTAATCCTGACAGCTGCCACTACTCCAAACATAACCCCTTAAATTAGAAAGGTGTACGTATTTGTTAACTATAGTAAAAGATTTAGAAAGAGATCTGTTGTATAAAGCTGAAGTACCCTCAAAAGATCTGCTCCACCACAACCTTCAGTTACATATATATATGTACAAACAACCAGTTTCAATTAGATAACTTTAAACCAACAAATTCCACACAGATTAGACTTCCAGTTGGAATCTTCTCAATAAAGTTTGGTTTGCATGCCACAAGACCTACATTTTTTTTTCTGTCTTTCATCAGTATGATCTACGCAGCTCACCCAAGTCATGTAAGTACATGCAGTCAGGCTTGGGACATGGCTGATTCTTCATGAAATGAGAGCAGTATTTTGTTGTTCCCAGTGAGGTTTTAATAGTCCGTCCATCAACAGAAATATTATTCACTGCCTGTATTGCCCGCAAAGCATCGTCAGCCTTATGATATGTTACGTAAGCACTAGCGCTGGGACCCTGTAATCACAAGTACAATTACTACCATATAAGGACATCTGCTTATAGCATTTCCATGTTTTCTGACAATCACATAAAAACTGTAATAAATAAGCTAACATGTCTATAAAATGATGCCTCAGGAACAGCATCTGTTTTACCAAAAGCATTAACGTATACTTGTAAGACTTCAGTATAACCAACACATAAAATACTTCAAATGTCTTCACAGCATTTGTCACAGAGTAGATTTGCACCTTCAGAAAGAAACAAAGAGGGAAGTTCCTGCTGCCCTCCAGCATACAAAATGTCAGTTTTCATTTGCCATAGTCGAGAGAAACCTTGCCACAAACTGCAATGTAACAAATTTACTGTAGTCTCTTTTTGAAATTCACACAGTGCTTCTATGCAATTAGTTTATTTACTTCAAAAACCTCTCCTTCAAAGCACTTAAAAGCCCACATCTGCCATGCAAAGTACAGCAGTTCCACAAAACAGAAGCCCCATTTGTTAAACTGTATTTCTTTGATAACCATACAGCACAGATTCTCCAAGCAGCTATGGTGAATGTCCTCATTTACGGACAAGTGTTCAAAAATCTCATTTTTGAAGTGTATATATTATTTACCCACATGATCAAAGAAAGTGAATGTGCATATGCACCCAAATATGCACATACCTGTGAACCAGCATAAGATGTGCTCTGGTTGATGACAACTTTGTGGATCTTCCCGAACTTCCCAAAGTACTCATGTTTCTTCAGAACCTAACAAAGTAAATTAACATTCTTTAACTTTTATTATCATTTGAAACCATATGCTGGTCTATGAAATATATTGGAGAATGGCAAAGTACGCAATATGCTGGTATCTGTGTTTGCTTGGTAGCAATTTAAATGTCCATACTAAGCCTGAGAAACTCAGGCCACCAAGTGATACATATGACATTAAATACTGTCTATCAATTGATAATTCTGTATTACATCTTCATCACACGCAAGTATACGCACATGTGGAAAGATAAAAAAATCTATCCTTAAAAAAAACACATTTTATAATTTGCAGAAAAACAAGTATTTCACCATGCTGTCCTTACTTTTATGGCAAATATAATAAAATTCTGTACACAAACTTCATATACGGTACATTTCTCACTGTACAGACGACATAAAGGGATAATACCTAAAAAATATGACACTGAAATTTTAAACTACATTTTTGAATTTAAAAACAATTTCAAAGAAAATACAATAGTAATACTCTTATGCCACTGGTATAAAGTACTACCAACCTCTGCATCTGCCAACCTCATGGGAAGCCCAACAACAAAAACAAGATTTCGTTGTACAACCCTGACATTGGCAAGATGTTTTCGGTTCTCTGTAATCTTCTGCTTTCTTTGCTGGTCCTTGTGCCTCTTTTCAGCCTTCAAACGAGCCACTTCCTCCTGAGAGAGTGGTTTGAAATCTGCCGGATTTTCCGGATATGCCTTGCGACAAGCTGGACACAGACCATTTTCATCCGTCCGAATTCGGTGCCAGCAGAAACGACATATCTGAGAATCAAAAGCCAAGGATAGTGCTGCAGTATTACCAAATTCAGACTCACTTCTGAGTAACATATCTTGTATTTCACTACAAAAGTACTATAATAAAGTAAAGCTACCCAGTACATTAACACACTGTGTGGCAAATCTGTTGACTTCGAATTATATGTTGTCAACAGAATTTCCCAAGAAAAAAAAACTTTCACTAGTCTGCTTTTAATGGCAGTTTTTATTTAAGCTTCAAACAGTTACAATTACAAAAACAATTTTCTTCACAAATGTAGAACTTTATATCTCATTTCTTTGTTATCAGTGCCTGTACCTTTACTATAGAATGACATGAAAAAACATCAAACACAGAAGAAGTAAAATGAAAGGCTTCTAAGGCAATTCCATGCCATATGGAAAGAAATGTTCAGAAAGTTCACATTTCCTCTGTTTGGATGTATTAAAAAACAAGAAGCATGAATTTAACTAGTGAGAGAGCATTAATAAGAAACTGGCAAGCCACCTACTTGGACTCATCACGGAAATATTATAAGAACATGCAGTCAAAGAAGATGATGGAAATAATAAACTTTAAGACAAAAATAACAGTACAAGTGTACCTTATTAAGGATAACAACATGAATGTTATGCCTGTCAAAGAAGGCTAGCACAAGTCCTAACAGGAAGAGACAAAGGGGGCTCTCAAATGTGTCTTCCAGTATTCAACTCCTTCTTAGTTACAACTAACACAATGGGATGATAAACATAAAATTCGCAACTGCTAGTCATGCTAGCAACACTCGCCAATATGAAAACACAAAAAGAAAATATTCAATTAAAATGCAGTAGTTTTCTTCAATCAACAATGTATTCAAAGAGAGCTCATGTGTTAATAATAGAATACTGAATACATCAACAAAATAAAAGGAAATCCACTAGTTGTGTTTGATGGTATTCAAATCCTCCTTTGACCCCCTTTCTTTCACTGTGTTTCACTAATCTTTCCTAACTTCCTGCCTTGCTCTCCTTGCAGCCTAAACACGTACTAAGCCATCCCTATATTATTATTTTGATCCAAACTAGTTTTCTGCTATACCAGTGTGTAACACAGTCCACTTCTTGCATTCTGTTTATTGTTAATTATGAAGTATTACTGATGTATCAGTAGTAGGGAATTTTGCTGTGCAGGAAAAAGTCTTTGATTTGAAAAATGTGTTTTCATACATCTCTGCACTGTTACAAAATATATATCCATTTCTTGTAATTCCTTTACATTCATTTCTTTAAACTCAAGATCTTACTGTTGTGTAACCATGTATTACAAATTAGCCTTGTTTCTGCCCCTCTGCTTTTATGGTTGTATTGTAAACACTGCAGTTACATTATTCCCGAAGCAATACACATTCTAAGATATTTAAGACAATACAGCACCAGCAAAATTATATAACACAAATGGGGATGAGTGAATCTGAATGGTGAATTCAAAGAGTGATGGTAACTACAGCCTACTTGAAGGTAACATCCTGACAATCTTTCTGAACAATTGAGGTCTAAGGTACACTTGGAGCCCTACCCAATATTTGAAATGCCTCCAAAATCAAGTAATATACATTACAGCTGGTCTATCTTACCAGGCTCCTAAGCAATGACAGAATTACATAACAGGAATGGTGCACGTAAAGAATTACCAGTGCTCGAAATATTCCAGTCACTAAAAAATCTGATACCATTACACTGACCAGGGATACAGCTGCAGAAAACATGCCTGTAAATACATTTGCTGGAAACATACCTGTATCCATTACATTTAATACAATCAAACAACATGGGACTGGACAGTTTTACTGCATATAACCATCACTGATGATCCATGCAAGTTTAAATCAAAGATTTACTTTAATAATTACAAGAACATATAATTAGAGATTTTGTTTAACATATCTATGAAAAAACAAAAAATATATATAAACTTAAAAAATACAGAAGTAAACATATAAGTTGAGATTGTAGTTTTCCAATTTCTTTCCCTTAGCTTGTTCAACTTAAATACTGTTGACAAAGAATAGAAGTAATCCATGCTTTGTTTTTAACACAACGCTTATGTTTCTGGAGCAATTTTTCATGCAATTTCCTAGCAACAAGAAGTCTCTTTTACAGTCAGTTCCAGTAGTGTTCATATACATTAAAAACACTTCACTTCACCATATCTAACCTTTTCTACTGGTAGGTGTAGAGGGTTTACAAAGAGATTTCCTTCTCTCACAATCTTGAGCTATAACTCTTATTCTGTTCAATTCATCTTTCCGTCAATATCTTCTGCATCCCTTCTTCCCAGGTCTGTCAGGGTCTTCCTGTGTATTTCTTCCCCTGTGTTCTAGTGTCCTAGGCCGTTTTGGGCTATTTCTCATCCCCCATTCTTATTACATGCCCAAACCACTTCAACTGTGCTAATTCTGTCACTTCTTTGAAAGGGATTATTCCTAATCACATTAAAATCATTAAATGATTCTCAAGTCCTTCTCCAAGCACACATTTTTCAACTTCATATTTAAGCACTGCAATAAGCAAAATATTACAGAATAGTCCACTTTCACCTTCACTGTAAATGTTTTGCTGCTTCCTTTTTTTTACCTTGAACTTACAACACTTTTCACACCAACCGTGAAATAAAGTGAACTGTATGAGCCTATGTTTCATTGTGTGAGTGGCTTCAGTAAGTACTACAAGTCTGACTGAAGTAGCTTACATGTCCAATATTCCAAGACAAAGCTTACGTGAATGACAAGACTGCAGTAACATACATTGGCCACTAGGTCCAAACATTCTCCCCTATACCTTCATCTAGAATACATTCAACTGTGGTTTCCTTTGAATGTGAGACACCAAGTTTCACACCCATACAAAACAAAGGGCATAATTATAGTTCCATATTTTATGGCTTTATATTTTCTGAACCAAAATGCAGCAAGCATTCCCAGACTTGTAATCTGCTCTTCATTTTCTGTCTCAAGTAAGACAGAATCTATTTTCATTGTACTTTTACGTGAATTGTACTTGTTAGGTGAATGCACCGATAAGCAAATCAGAAAGTGTATGACGACTTCATAAAATATAAGACCCATAACTGCATGATTACAAGGGTTCCGCAACAATCATACCTGCACAAGTGTATACTCACCTGGTAGCCACACGTGCAGGGGAAGAAATTGAGGTCATCAACCTCAAATGGTTCCATACATAGTGGGCACTCTACCTGGTCCTCTCCACTCTGATTCAGTACTGACATCATGATCACAGCTGCTGTTGCTATTCAAGCTCACCTCTTGTACACACCTGTTTCCCAAAAATAGAACACATATTAAAATAAACCCAAACAATAATAACTCTAGCTATTATACACAGAAAAATTAATATTACCATAATATTTACACAACACTACATCCCCCAATTTGCCACTAATGCTGCTAGTGTAAACAAAGGACCCTGAACTTACTCTTTTAATACTTCTGCCCATAGAAGTTTCAATATTCTACACCCAAACTAATGCATGGCATGCTACAATATGTATATTACAAAGCATATTACAACTTTTGTTTAAAAAATGTTCTATTTTCAGTGTAATGGGTATGAAACAGTCACAATCTGTACTGAACACAAAGTGAGAGAACTAGTGGGCCAATAGAAATGTGAATTATTATTATATATATATGAGCCAACAGAGTCATCCAAAATCCTTCTACAAAAGAGAAAGCGTACAGTCAAACCTCAATGTTGTGCAAGTGTTTGTTCACCACAATCTGCGGCAATAATTCAGGGGTCGTAGTAAACAGAAGTACTCTACTATAGAACACTTCTATTCACAGACTTTCAAGGGTGCTAAGTAACGGTGGTGCTACACCAGGGAGTGATGTACCTTGAGTTTGTGTATCAGGTCACACATTACAAAATACACATGCATATTAGTCAGAAATTAATGTCTCTTTCTTTGTATATCATGCTCGTCACAAATCACATACGTGAAAATTTCACAGAATTTCACAACACTGTTGACAGCATATTTGTCTTTCAGTACTGTTGCCTTCTTTCACCTTTAGAGTGCATGTACTCCCACCCGGTAAAAGCTGCTTTCCTTCCTCTGCAGCAACAGATGCATGGCACTCTACTGTGCCTGGCCATTTGTATACTAAAGTCTTAACAGGTTGTCTTTCAAAGTAACAAACAGGTGAAAATGTGATGGTGTGAAGTCAGGACTGTAGCAGTGTGTGGAAATGCTCTCTATCCAAACCAAGTGAAGGCCTCAGTGGTGCACACACTTGCATGGCTCAGCACTGTCAAGTAGGAGAAACAATTCTGAGCATTCTTGTGGGACAAACTTGAAGATAAGAAATCACACTCCTCAGTATTTCAACAAAAAAGGCAGACTTCACAAGAATAACACCTTTTCTCATACCATCCAGCTTGTCATGAAGTTGTGCTCCTTCTGTTTCAGCTTTGTTAACCCAGTTCACCCACGGCTGAACAGTACTCACATGCACAGCTGCTTCACCATACACTTTGAGCAAACACTTATAATTATAAGTTGACTTCTCACCTCCAGCAACCAAGAACTTTATCAGTTCATTTTGTTTTAAATGTACATCAATCTCTGTCATTTTCGAATTAACAGTGATGCTGCCATCTGTTGAATGAAACAGTTGCAACTACTAGAAAATTAACAAGAATATTCAAGGATTTCACTATTATAGTGGCTATTCCTATTTAAAAAAGTAAGGAGATAAGAAACAGGAGACAGTTCTTTCTGATTAATCCGTGTATTTGCCTGTAGCTTTGATGATCTAATATCCAGCAAAGTTACTCATGAATCAGTTTCTTTACTGTATAGCTACAATTCTCTGGACTCTCAAGTCCACAGTTTGCAATCATTATTTGTCAGAAATTTAGTAAATGTTTCCAATATTCATGAATCACAGTTGCACACATGTATCCATGCACCTGAGTGCACAAATACACATATAAACACACACAAATCCCAGTATTATACTCTAACCAACTTAGTATTAGCTCATATAAACAAATACATACAAACTATTCACTTTTTCTAAGCCATGACATTTGTTCTTGTGCTGTTAACACCAACATTTTGGCTGCATTATACCACTACATGTCATGCCAATTACATACAAAATGTAAATCAACCATAACACTAGTCATCACATGGGTGGGGAGGTGAGAGGCAGTGTCAAGAGGAAGTTTCTTGAACAAACTCAGAGAACATTCTTGTAGAGCACTGATATATGTTGTGCAGTTACAATTTTCCATTTTCCTTCTACATCTCCATGTAAGACTCCGAAGTCTGAAAAATAAACCCTTCCATGACCATATAGAGTATAAAGAAGTTAACTGTTACTGTCCTGATTTACAGCCCACAGACAAAGTATTTAACTTCAAACATCCTCTTATGACAAACACAAAATTTGACATGTGTATTGATAATTAAATCACCATTTAGGTGATGTGGGCAGATATATTCTACATAACCCACAGTATTACTTCATTTGACCATGCACATAAAATACTATTATTATATTTCAAGTACAGTATCAGCTTCCCATGACTCACTTTAGGAGACTGCACGGTTATTTACAAACCTCCTGTAGCTGTACAACCTGATACACACCTCAGAAGTACAAAAACTTAAATACAGTAGAATTCCTTCAATACAGAACCTGGTACTCCAAAAATCCTGATACTTTGGCAGTTGAGAAAAATAGTCCCAACTACAGAAGATTTGGTAGATCTCAGGGTCATGTTCAAAAAAACCTCCAAGAGTGCCTCTGTATGAACCACTGCAGTATCTCCTGATCCCTTGTCTCCTACACCATCTACTTCTTCAGTCATGGGTATTCCTAATCCACAGTCTCCAAGTCCTTCAGCATTCCTGATACAAACTGAAGACTCCATAAAACACAGAAGGGGGCCCTGGTGACCCTGAACCAGAATCTGAAGGTGATATCCAAATGGAATACTCCTCTGATAAGTTGCACAGCCCAAGTATAGGAGCAGTAACAAAAAATTACCTCTAATAGTCTAGGTCAGTATAGGTACTGTCTGATACAATGGAAAATCAGGCACCTCTCCAGTCCGTCAGGTGCCAGGACTGATAAGGCTAAATAGTGCTCCATGCTGCAGCAACTATGTGCTATTCATTCAAGAGTTTGTTGCACTTCACATGCCACAGTCATTCTGTCAAAGTTCAGTCAATGGACAGCCTAACAAGGAGCTTTCAACATAAAAAACGCTATGTATGTGATGAGCATTAAGTCTCCTTTGCAGCCAAGATTCTGCTGCTTTCTTCTGACAAGCGTTTGCTGCCATCATTGTCATGGTGTGTTTCCACATATCTCTCACAATGCAGATGCTCTCTGTACATACAACCCAAAATGAAACTAATAAACAAACTTGCCATAAAAACTGTCTATCATTCCTTCTACAGGAATAGAAAAAGACGACAACAGCTGGAGTTGTTTTACATGGATCTACACCACCTTATGCAGAACTAAAACTTTACTTGTAAAATTTACAGTTTATTTTGTAACTAGTACACAGCCATATGAAATATCAAATAAAAAAATTCAATAATCCCCATCTCTGGTGAGTTTCCACAGACAATGTTTCCAATGACCCACTATGATGCAGTACTGCTTTTAAGAAAAACTATGAAATCACAACTTTACTGAATATGCATGCTATTAATTTCAGAAGATCTGACACCTTGACAACACAGGGCTGCAAATGGTGCACTCTGTCACACAGCACACATACTTTACCAGCCATTCTCTACTTTAAAAATATCACCCAGTTTCATGGTGCGCACATAAATGTAATTTAATTTACACACACACAAAAAAGAGCAGCTTTCCCCCTGCCAATTTTCATGAAACTTGCACATCTCAACAGCATTACATGCGGATCTCTCACACCAAATTTTGCCACATAAGACAACATATGTGGCACGTATGGGTAGAAGTTCAATTACATGCCTTTCACTGCACTGATTTTCGAAAGTGTTCGATGGAACTACCTGGGTATCTCCCATACCAAATCAGACAATAAATATGGAGAGCACAGGCAGAAATTCATCTACACCCTTAAATGAGCATGGCCATTACTGAGCTAATTTTCATGAAAGTCACACTTGCTTGACAACTTTCCATACAGAATTCCTATACCAAATTTTGCACAAGTCTGAATAATGTCTGCAGTACCTGGCCTGGATATATTTCTCTCTACCCTGTCCCTGTACAGTAGAATTCACTGGAGAGATGAATTCAGTCTCTATACTTCCAAATTGAGAACTCACATTCCTATCTTCTGGTATCCAACAAATGCAAACATTTATAAGCAATTTAAATATTTAATCAGAAAATATCTGAATGGGTTCAGTAGCTCTGCACTTGTCACATGTGATCACCAACACACAATCGAGAGCACCTGATCAAGGACTGTACATTTTCATGCTACAAAATTATACTCAGTACAGACGTGTACAGATCCCATGCCAGATCACCCGAGCAACTACATGTTCTATGGTGGTGCCTAACATTTGTGAGTCCCCAGTATGGCACTTGCTTCATGTCACCAAACCCACCTAGAATTTTGAGGTGGCCCCTCTGATTTCTGGAAATTTGTGGCCCCTGCCTTAGCTGACTAAAAGACCAGTAAATTATGTTTATATGATCAATGCCTATTGCTGATATTGGCAGAAGCATCAAGTATCAGTATTCTACTGGTCTTATTGGGAAAAACATTAAAAATTTATGTAATGGCTAAGTAGTTCTACTTCACAAATGCACGTAAAAGCCCACATTTCAAAATTCTAATTTCATGTAACTCTATTCATGAGCAAAATATAGGTCACAACTCTTCACTCAGAGATAAATTTTCTTTGATAAAATACACAATAATATACACAGGCCACTGTTCTCTCCTAATTCACTCCAGAGCTCCAACAGCACAGCGGAACTCTACTACCCACTTAACAAAGCCAAATGCTCCTGGTCTCATAGTGCTCCACTGTTTCAGATGAACACTTTACATCAGCACCCAGGCATCTGTGGTGAATGGTACAACGTATTTCTCATTCCTTGTCCACCATCTAAATAATATGGGATTTTCAATGTCCCAGTACTGTGGTATCCATGGCCAGATTTAACTTGAAAGTAATATTAACTGCCTTAAAATAGGTATGAAGTCTCCCAGCACTGCAGGACTAACTGTCAGCCTTACTTTCAACTGCATGTGAAAGAGAGAGAGAGGTGAGGGAGAGGTAGTATTCTTGAAAAATGCAATATGTTTGGGTGACTACACACATCTGTCACTGCAGTAAAATTATGCATGGCTCACAAAGGTTAACAAATATTAACATGAAAAATCATGAGTAAATACTTGACTAACAATATGCATATTAGACCCCCATGCATCACAGTAACTGCAGCAGATCTTACATTTTACAAGCTAATGTGAATGAACACTTCTATCACTGCAGTACTGTATTTACTCCATACTTTATTTACCCCAGTACAAGACAACAATTTTTTTGTCCCATGCAGCACCTGACAAATGAGGTTCCACCTTATAGTCACACACAAAGGTGAATATGTTCTGCATAAGTATTTTCCTGAAAAATGTAAACTCTGAAGGGGAATCAAACTTAAATGCAAGGTTATCATACATTCTGGCCAGTACTGCAATACTAGGTGCGCAGTTGACTTCTGTCAGTCACTTAAAATATGTTCTTGTGATGTGTCAGGTGTGAGCATTCATTGTCTTTTGTGTTGAACTATGGTAAGATACAGCACGAAGTGTGTTTCTTTTTGAGAATTACGTCAGAAGGACAATATCTTAAGACAAATGTGCTTGTGTATTTCAGTGGCTTAATATTCTTCTGTGTCAGAATTAATTCTGAATGGTATATAAAAGAAATCTGGGGGCTCATCTTTCAACAATAACCAAAGGAGGAAACACAGTTACATGTATGTATACTTTCAGCAAGACAGTGCACCAGCACACGCTGCAGAGAATTGAATACATTTGCTGCAGCCTCTTTGTAATGAATAAATACTTGGTATGGTTTTCATGTTCTGTGAATGAGAATGTGATTATTATCTGTGAAGAGACTTGAAACAGAAGTTTGCAGATATAATCACTGCTCTTTCAGGCCTCACAACCTACAAGATGAACTTCAATGTGTCACAGATTTTTGTCAGGATGAAATGAGCCCTGATGGCAGAAGACTGTTAATTGTTCTAGTATGAAATAAGGAACATAGTTTGTGTGTGTGTGTGTGGACAGAACATCCACTTAGATCATTTGTTAGTGGTCACTTTTCTTGTCAGAATCGACATGAACATAAATGGAATCTCACTTTATGAACACACGGGCACATGCCTACAAAGGACTAAACCCATCTGAATCTTGATGAGTCAGCTCCTAGCAGCAGGGGTATTCATGTTCCATTATCAAAGTTCTCATGACTCAAAACCACATGTAATTGTAAAGATGTATCAGACTCTGACTTAGGTCTGGGTTACATCTGTCCCATCTTCCTTCTTTGTCACCACATCAGCAACCCTCACATCTTTCATTCAATGCCACATGCCCTTAGCAGTTGACACACAACATTAAATGCTCTACCAAAGTACAAAGGAGCACTATGACCATGACACAAAAACAGAAATATGTTTTGTGAATTTAAATCTGTGGTTTCACACCCACAAACTCTATGCAGAACAATGATAATATTGGGCATGGTAAGGGTCAGCACACTAAAATGTAATAAGGGACATAAATTTTTCCCATCTAAGACTTAAAAGTTCACAATTCTTCATTCACCAGTGCTTCCGAACACTTGTATAAGAAGTGGCTATACTGTTCCCAGAATGATTTTATTGTACAGTCCATTGCATTACATTACATTTGAGCTGAAACCACGTGTGTGCATGTACCAAAAATGTGTTAAAAAAATGTGAATGCACCAATGAAGGTTATTCCAAAAGAAATTCCATTAATGCTTCCAACCTTGACAGCATAATTGGGAAAAGTACCTGGCTGCCCATGAGGAAAACTTTGAATGCAACATTTCTTATTAAACTGTATATATCTAGGGGTATTTCCAATAAATTAATGTTGGGAAATTTACAGAAGCTACACATCATACATCCTTAATAAAAGCAATATTAAACTGAACACCACAATGCAATCATATAGGGAATATCTTTTACTACTGAACTGGGTACCACAGTTGTCATGGTATGTTGTAACTGTTACAGGTTGTCTATGTGACAAAGCTGCCGTGCTCCATTAAGCAATAAAAGATACTCTTCATAACATACACCTTCATTTGTATCTTCCTTTATACCTGCATCTGATAAAATTCTGACTGTACTACAAGGGACCAACAAACACAGCACAGCAACTCAAGCCACAGTTGTCAACATACACAAAAACAAACAAAATGTAATTTACCAAGATCAGGCTTTGGAGCTTCCATACTACTGACAAAAACTCAAGTCATGGGAGACAACACACATAGGCTTTGAAGTTGCATGTTAGTCACAAAATCAGGTTACAGTTGCTACTTCAGGAAGACACAAAGAAAATGTGATCTACTACAATTTGGTCTCATTTTCATAATTGAAGCAGAAATTCTATGTTGGCAAATTCATTACTTCATTCACTGTCACTATGTTGGCATCTCACATTCATGTAATTTCCAAGATATCAGGTGCGAAAACAAAGCAACACACAAATGAAGCGACATATTTCAATTACATTACATTTTTCCTTCATAAATATTGTATCTGCCCTAGAAATAGGAATATTTCAAAGTGTTGGAAAATGATGAACATAGTATTTCAAGGAGCATGAGTGACCAAGCGGCAAACAGGTATTACAAGGAATACAAGTACATTCTCAATTCAGTGTTACTTCCAGGGTTAGAACATGCATAAAACCTAAGCCTCACAGGGGCGAAGAACATCATCTCAGTTTCATGGTTAGGTCTACAATGTTTCTAACAAAAAAAAAATGGCTTCTGTTTTCATAGCTCAACAAGGAGCTCATTACACAGTAATTAAAAAAAAAAGACAGAACGAGAGAGAGAATCCCAAATGTTCAAAATTACAGCTGGGGTCATGCATGTGTGTGTGTGTTTTAATTATCATTCACAGGTGAACCATAACAATTTTTTCACAAATATTTTATACCTATGACACCCCAACTTCATCTTCAATATTCTGCACATATAAAATGCAACTAGTCACCAGGCTAACACACCCTTAGGCCTCGTGGCAAATTACATCAGCTACACTGCTGCAGTGCCACTACATGAAATACTGACTCATAAACAGGACATACAGGTAAATTTACAAAATAATGCATTGCATTCATATCACAATATTCTGTAACACCTTCTGTGAAGGTACTACTGCCAAACTGCTCATGTCAGGCTACTTTCATATTTCATCCATTGACCAATCTGTGTAGGGCGCTACTGTGCAAAGTCACTGGCCTTTTATGGAAATTTAAATTTTAGATATTGCACTATTTTTTAAGACACCAACCCCTTCAGCCCTTCAGTATCATGAGCCAAAATACTCTGCATCATATGTTGGACATAACTCGGTTTTTAAGGTTATTGTTTTGGAAATGAGTACAACAATTGCACTGAAAAGTATATCCTGTCATACACAAAGCTAATCACCTTATTAAACATAAAGCTAAGAACTCTTTCCAATAGGCACAGTGATTATGAAAATAATAAAACATGCTCGTTCAATTACAAAATCACAACAGACCTACTTCCACAACCAACATATTAACAATCACAACCACGACCACAGTACTGAAACCCAATTCGAAGTACGTAACTCGTCACAATCGCCTGACATTTCATGTCACAAAGCACGCTCATGAATGGAAGAGCAAAGTGATTAATTATCTTACAATAACTGTCACGATTTTTTTTTTTGCCAAAACCGTTGTACATTTTTACCCTGGTAACAAAACATGTAGCAGAATCACACTTATCAATTTAGCATAAGCCAGAAGAAAACAGCATAACTACAAATTCTTCCAAAGGATCCGCCGTCGGAGTTGTGTCCATAAACTAACTTAAAAGTAAAAACAGTGGCATATTCTGCGATCTCTGGGGCCTGTCAACTGCCATGTTGGTTATTTCGTAGATTCTACCATACACTTCCGCTTTGGACCTCCGCCCAAAGTTCTTAAAAACTTCTTAATTATTACAAAAATATTCCCTATATTAAACGCTACGTAATACATGTTTGTACACTGTGAAGTTGTTTTTTATACGCCACATATTTGAATTGGAACTTATTGTCTCAACGAAATAGTCGTCGACTTTTCAAAACCTCGGAAACCCACGAAATTTATTACCCATTCCAAAATTCCTCCACAATTTTTGATTCTTACACCTGTTTAGTGAGTCCTCTCTGTGAACTCTCACAGCAGAGCAAGGCCCACAAAATCAGACAACAATGTTTACTTACTCTTTACTTTCTAGCAGAATCTCTCTCTAGCAGGAAATTTATGGTTGACGAAACGAGTTTTCTGCGCAACTACTTTGCGCACTCTGTGCGGAAATGACATCAATAGTGTTATTGAAGACAAAAATAATCGTTTATAAATAACTTCGAGTGGTATAGTTGACAATTGCTAGTATCACTACCGTTAATTATTTTATCAACGAACAAACATACTACTGATTTCCCAAGGTATGAAGTCGACGAATATATTTAAAATGGAATTGCTTTGACTCAATAGCAATATCTGTTACCTTGGTAACCAAACATGTTACCAAGGATAGATGTGGTTTTTCGAGTGGAATCGAACATAGTGTACGAGGTCGATAAACTTCGATTTGGCAATTAATTCAGCACTGCAATTCAAACTTTATAAATTTTTTCCAAGTAATAACGAAGTTCGATAAACAGATCAGATCAACCAAATGTAATTAGTTTCAGCCGTACAGTTGATAAATATAAACGTGGAATTCTTACAAAATCATTGTATGACATAGTAATTTATCCGGTCAGAAAGAAAATTACAAAATCCTTAAAACTTCTTCACGGATAAATCGCGAGGCGGCGGCGAAACAGAGGCACAGTGCTAGAGCTACTGGTTTCCATCAATGTTTCAGATTGTGGAATGAGCTATTATGAATTGTTATATATTGGCGTCTCTTGCAATCCCATTTCTCAGTAGGCAGTTTCAATCTTCTGTGGTACAGCACCATATACTTCAGTACATTCCAGTGTTTTGAATTCTGCTATGTCTTCCCCTCTTCAACATCATTCGTCTTAAGACAACTGGTTTGATAGAGTACTCAGTTTTTTACTTTTCTTGAGTAATTTAAGAAATAGGTGGTTCCTGTACCACCATGTGGGACATACATATTGTATTATCAGTCTCTCCATTTTGAACACTCCCCAACCTTGGCCAGTATGTCACAAATTGTATTCTTGCCTTTAGTTTACAGATCAATTCATGTTCAGAACCAAAATCTTTAAAGTGCAAGGTTTGTGAATGACAAATATTAGAACTTCCTCTTTCAGGACATACAGTTAAAAAAAAAAAAAAAAAAAAAAAAAAAAAAAAAAAAAAACAGTTTACCAAACACATTCCTCAGGATGGCCTGAGATGTAATGACATTTCAGTGTGCACAAATGTAATTACAGACTATTATGCAGCATTCACTCACTGCAAGACTTACCCACAGCATGGCTGAAGAGTTGGTCACTACCAGTCTGAATTTGTAGTATATTTAACAGAAAACATTGTGTACACTATGATGGGAACATGAAGGTGATGATTCACTTATTACAATGTATAGTTTGATCTAAGAGACATTCATTGTCAATTATGTTGTATCTTGCAGTTTCTTCAATTATATTTTATTCTTCAAATCAATACTGAGTTTACATATGATTATTGGACTATTTCTATTTTATCATATTACATTTCTTATATAAAACATTACATTCATAATCTATCTTGTGAGACTATACAGATTAAATGATGATGATTTTTTACCTTTTAACTGTTTTTTTTAAAACTGCTCTTGTAATAATATCGAACCCCACATTGTAAGTTAATTTTTCATTCAGAATGTACCCACCCTCCCCCCCAACACATATTTTCTACAATGTTACATATGTGCAACATAGTAATTAATTAAAAAAAATACTTCATCTCATTTCATACACACAAAAACAGACATTGTTCTCATATAAAAATTTCAAGACACTTCTAACACTAAATAATATCACTACACAAAAAACAAAACAAAATACTGTTTCTACATGCACATTTCTCACAAAATCAAACATCTGAAAGTAAATACAATGTTTCTTTTAATTATAATTGACAACAGCCACGCTAATGGAAAAGGGTCATTTAGGCAAAAACATACTGTTAAGCAACATTCTTTAATTGAATAAACTCTACAACTTCTGAAAGTACTTACAAAAACTGAAAACTTTCTGAACCCTTCAGAAGTATATTAATTCTATACATATTAATACACCAAAGTATTTACAAGGATGTTACAAAATGAAAGGAGTGCTTGTTTTTCTGAAGGGTAGATAGAACACTTCAATTTTAAAGTACTTGTGATGTGTGTATGTATACTTCTATATACATATATAAAAGTATGCAAAGACTATAAAATGTAAGATGTTCCATGACCCATCAATCTCAAGCAATGCAATAATAGCTGCATTCTCATTACTACAAGAATATGAACACAACATAATCAGATCCTGATGTCACATCCACTTAATTTTCCACCTGTAACTATACCCGGGGTATTTCAACTACCTATTTCAATGTTTTGTACACAGAAATTTAATTGGCTATGATGATGAAGAGTACAATTTACATGTTAGGCATACAGCTCAGGTATTACATGAAGTTAACTAATGATACCATACAAAATCAAATGGAGAAAAACCACAGACATACCTCAAGTGTTTTATTACAGGGGCCAGATATTAATTTCTTCAAAAATATACAAACCCAAATACAAATTCCAGCATTAATCTAAAACATAGGCTCAAAAGAGGCACCTAATTTGATACAAAATAACACCCAGCAGGCTTAGCAGGTGCATACAATAATTAGACATTCCAAATAAAATGGTCTTTAAATAATGTGATCAGATGAATATGGTGTGTAATTACACAGCACAGTTCTGCTCATAATTCCTTGGACATGAATTTCAAGCAAGGCAAAAATGGACATGAATAAACTTGATATATTAAAACTCAAACAATCCTTACAAGCAAGGTACATGTAAAGTTGTCCCTCTGCACACCATGAAGGCATATGGGGGGAGTGGAGATATAGCCATACATGCAAGTCCAGTTTAAATTCAAGTCCTTCTGTAAAACATTACATGACTAGTTTAAAAAATCATTATTATCAAGTAAGAATTATGGAATGCATACAAGAGATGTTACAGCAGTAAGTATTTGGGCAACCCATACTGTGATACCAAAGCATATTAGTTGGCTACTTTTCTTCAAGTGTTGTGATCGACGATTATTGGCTGGGAATCCATTAACTATAAAGAAGCAATTTAAGACAAGTAAAATAAATACAGTAAGTATAACTGATGCTACCAATACACCCAATTAAGTTCCTGCTGCCTGACTATTTTGGCACATATGCAACCCAGCAAGCAATGCTACTTCATGCACAAAAGCAGAATGATCAGACAGGTTAGTAAACCCTCTCCCCATAAATTTCTCTAAGAAAGTAGTGTACAGGAAATTTATATTTAAATAATTATACCAACAACAGTAGGGTTATACATTATAAATCCACTGTACTACTTTCATGTGAACTTTTTAATATTTTTTTACCATTTGTTACACACACACACACACACACTGAAAAGTCACAAGCATTACAACCTGCAAACTGTATTTATTATCCCAACCTGTTTTTTACTTCTTGTGTTTTTAAGTATGACAAAATCAATTTCTTTTTTTACAACTTTTAAGAAGTCAATCATTTTTAATTACCTTTATATAATAGCTTCTCTCCTTTAACACTCATATCAGTTATAATTTTCCTCATTTTGTCCTACTGAGTACAATTAAGTTTAATATAGTGTGAAGATATTCAAATATAAATACACATCATATCTGTGATATTTACAATGCAGGTTATGCTTTGAAAATAAAACCATTTTATGAGCTTCAAAAGTGAGTTGATTTGTTCAGCTGCTGACTTGCAGTAAAATCTCGGACCTGCATCATGCACAATAATTTGGAACTATAGAGATATTGCAGCCTAAATACAATACCAAATCTGGAGCTTTCCAATGACATATGCTGCTACCCTGTACAACATACAATTTATTAAAAGTTTTATCCTTGTTGCACCAGACACAGCACTGTCTTTACATAATGCATCATACAAAGTTGTAACAGCTATTATTTTCATACGGCTTATAAAATAACCATTTACAAATTCAGTTGTACTATTAGAGATAAAAGTGCATTTAGGTAAATTAAGCAAAAAATTCTACCTAGCAAAGCTCAAATTCCACATTAACCCTTTAAAGACAAAAGTGTCAGTTTTATTTAAGGGCTCAGTGCATACTGCATAGTAAACACTTTCCATCTTGGTCATACAAAACCGATCTGTTAATAGTATACAAGGCAAAAGTCGCTGTTTTTCCTGAAATCTATACAAAACACATTAACACAAAGTGTGTATCATGTAAAATTTCTGAATGTTAAACCTGGTGGTAAGTAAAGTAAATGCTACACTTTAAAATGTTAAATTAAACCAGTGTTTACTTGTCAAAAACGATAGATTGACAAAACAACCTAACATTCATAGGCTTGAGAAACACAGACTTACACAACCTGACTTGTATGACTAAATTATTAACCACAAAAAACTTAATAAACACCATTCTAAGTTAAAATACTGTGCCATCATTATCCTTTAAAACTAATACTTGACTTGCTGTTGATTAGATGAAGATTTTAATACAATGAGGCATATACAACTGAGACCTGCTTACAGCACTGCCATGGCAATATAGATGATGATGCTTTGCATCTGACTCAGTGAACACAATGGCACACATATGTGTAGAACAGTGTGTCAACTGGGTGAGCAGTACAGAAAACACTGCAGCACTGCTTAAAGATGGCATACCAGGTGATGAATTTGTCTGAACATCCAGAGGGCAGTGATTCAGTTTCTCAGAGTGGAAAGATATCAAGCCTGATGAAATCCATAGGCAGATGTGCTCTCTATGCTATTGTAAACATCCAGGGTATGTAATATTACTCAAGGCCGCACGAGAATGAAGCTGTAAGGGGTACAACAGTCAATCCTCCCACTCTTGGCACTTAACAAGATTCCTCAGTTTAGGTGTTGGTTTGGTTAGCATTTGCATAGTTTCATGGCCAAGCATTCCACCTAGCAATGAGGGGGGATATGATGTATATTGAATGTCCTATTTAAGGCAATGTTTTGGCTGCCTTGCAGGAAAGAAAATCATTCTCTGCATAACACCTCTGCCAAGGAAACATCTCCTATGCAGAACCAATTTTCTATTCGGCACACGAACACATACAACACTAAGGACTCACCCATATTGGGCTGAGAGAATATCCCTGGATGATGACTGGCAAATCATTAAGATTATAAAGCCACCATTTACAGTCTAAAAGTGCCCCATGGAATATCTTTTTTTTAAAGTGTTTTACAATTTATATTTTAAATATTTTATGTGTTTCAACTGGAATACTAGAATGTGTGCAAGTTATAACAGTGAATTCATTCACCTATTGTATAATGTACTATTCAAAAGCGTTATGATGATAACTAAAGAGAATCCCCGTTGATGGTACATGTGGTGTGCCAAAACATGTTGGGGAGAACTGAAAACATGTGAAGAATACATTTAGTGCATATAAAGGTGGTTATACAAAATAATTACCATATGATGCACGGTACCTACAATATTAAAATATGATCTTGAGTAATTCTCATCTCAGAGCAGCCTGTCTGCTGCTTGCATCCTACACCTGACAATAAACCAGTTCTACCATACCATCTTCCCTGACTTTGTTACTCCAAATGAACTGTGTTAATGTTTTACCCACACCTTTACCATTCACTGAGCAGGCCAAAACTCTCTAACAGATGTAGCACTGAAGAAGAAGAAGAAGAAGAAGAAGATGAAGACGCCGCCTCTACCACATACCACTGCTAAGGGATTCTAACTATTCCAAAGGAACTGGCCCTGGGTCCTCTGGGATACAACACTTGGATATCAACAAGGGGGTCCCACATTTACTGACACACTACGAGCACTGCATGTCAGTATCGCAACACCTGAAGCAGTACCATACTGAAGGTGTATTTCTGAGGTGAACATTGGCAAACAGGACACAGTTTCACAATTTGAACCCACAAAAAAATCGGAAGGCAGGCAATGGAGACACCCCACTTCAACTAGACAAAACAGTCACAATCATCTGCTGGCAAAGTAGTTATCAATAGCATTCTCTAACATTACTTCAAACCACATTTTGACACAGTGCACGCTGTTACTGTTAAGCACTTCAAAAACTGTGTACCAAGATCCGAAACAAATATTCTAAGGCATGACTACCCACTCCCCATGTGCCTCACAGAGTTCAGGACAAACTGAATGCCATGCCATGGTAGGTGGTCAAATATCCTGCATATAGCCTGGACACATCGCCGTGTGATTTTCATGTCTTTGGACCAATAAAGCAAGCCCTCAAAGGCTGTACATTCACATTGGATGAAAATGCACAGGGGACTAAGGCATGGAAGCTTAGGCAGCAGGCCACGGAATTCTTTGCAGATGGGATATGCGTACTTCTGCACCATTGCGACTGCAGTGTAAATGCCTGTGGTGATATTTTCTGACATATGCAATACCTTCACCTGTAAGAATCCTTTAATGGGCTGCAGTTGTACATGGCAACATACCATTGTCCATGAGAAACAAAACAGGCTCTTCAAGACAAAATCAGACATGTTTGAATGTTTGTCCCCATGGTCATTGTTTATGCTGGTAGTACTGTAATCTGTCTCTTTTGTTAACACAAGAAAGAGTTGTATTTCACTCCAAGTTATGGTGATTCTTGTAAAAATGACTGTATAACCTATGAAGATGCTTGTTAAATTTCCAACTTTAAGCATGTTCACGCATTTCCTTGATGATTACTTTATTCCTTTGCATAATCCTTTTCTTAGACGCAATCACTGAAATTTCCAGCTGGTGTTATATTCTGCATTACACCTTTGATATTGGCAAGAGACTCCCAACTTTGCTGACATGACATTCTTTCTCTGGTTAAACATTTTTACTCCTTCTATTATTCTGTCATACCTAATACATGCTTTTGTAACTAATTTGTCTTGGTTACTTCTTGTTCATCCACATCAGTGTTTCACTATGAAAATTTTAATGCTTCCTTCATATATATATATATATATAATTACACAATAATATATCAACTGTACTGTTGTTGATACTGTTTCACCCATTGATTTGTTTGCAATCGGTGTGTAAAATTATCATCACACATCCAATATTGTCTGCACAATGTAACAGGGAGACACTGGGGGTACACAATTGAAAGAAATACATGCCTGTATCATAACCATAAAAATGGAAGTGTACATTTCAATTTGAGTGTTACACAAACGGTGCTTGGCTTTTACATCAGAGGCCTTCACACTTATTCTATGTAAATCATGTGAAATATTAATCTTGGTTCATCCCATTTAGTTGACACATACTTTATGTATGGCTCAAAAAAATCATACAACCATAAAGGGCACAATTCACAGCCCCTACTTATATTCATGTGCTAAAATCTTTTAAGGTGAAAATTATTTGTTACTCTTCATAGCTCTAAATTTTTTGGTCATAATGTTAGGGTCAAACAGGACAATGAGTGGATATCAGACTGTGTATTCCTTAAAAGTTCTAATTTGCAATAATGCCAGAAAAGAAGGTATTTTGTTTTCATCATTTTTTGTGGAATTATTTTATTTCAAAGAAGATTCTTGGATGGGTAGGTGAAATGGGTTACATCAGCAAAAGTGAATGCTGAGAAAACAGAAGTTTAATTTTTTAAAATTATAAGATCAGTGAAATATAACTGTTACATACCCAATATGTCACATTTTATTGACTGATGTAATATAATTTTACAAAAACAAAACCTGTTTTTTTGTCAGCTTTCACTTTCCTAACTTAATTCTCTGTACCCACCCACCTGACATCTGTAATATTTGTTAATTACAGAATAATTTTCACACTGCTGTATCCACTACTCTCCTGCTTTACACTCTGTAAACTAATCACAGAACAGTGAACACCAGTCAGTGAATAAAATATTTTTGACTGGCCAAATGAGGAATGTTTTAAATATGTAATTTGTAATGACATTCTCGCATATACAGCTCCACTTCTGAAGATGTCAGATTGCTAATGCTTCTCTGGGTAGTCATATAGTATTTCTACCAATTTATTCCATTACAAGAAAAATGCAAAAACTAAATCCCTAATTGTTGCCAGTCCCTATTCCAGGCACATTTTGGTAGGCAAGTCATAGACTTAACACAAATTTAAATTATTCTCTTTACATAATCCTGTGTACCCTGACTTGAAACAGCTGCCACTTCTGAAAATGACAGAACACCAAATCATCACTCCGAATGCTAAATTTTGTTACATTACATGCAATGGAATTTCATAAAATGGCGTTATTTTCTAAGAGTGTTAGTATGTCTTAGGACAATACAGTTCAACCAATGAAGTTAAATGATTAAAACAAAGCCTACTCTAACAATTACAAAGCTTCATCTATCAGAAAATATATACCACACTTTTACTGGTTTGTTACACTCCAAGAGACTGGGTTTTGATTCTGTAT
>Ga0209628_10000557_pt1 | contig 23154 bp, 37 predicted proteins | sample TergutCu122P4_FD_187285 | JGI IMG/M metagenome (GOLD analysis project Ga0209628, IMG submission 187285) | Cubitermes ugandensis P4 segment gut microbial communities from Kakamega Forest, Kenya - Cu122 P4 (SPAdes) (version 2) | ecosystem: Host-associated > Arthropoda: Insects > Digestive system...
TGGTATGTCGAAAGGTAAGGGTTTTCAAGGAGTTGTTAAGCGCCACGGATTTGCCGGAGTTGGAGAATCTACGTTAGGACAAAGTGACCGTCAACGTCACCCGGGTTCTATCGGAGCATGTTCTTACCCTGCAAAAGTATTCAAAGGAACACGCATGGGAGGTCAGATGGGTAACGAAAGAGTTACTGTTCAAAACCTCGAAATTATCAAATTAATACCGGAACACAATTTAATGTTGATTAAAGGTTCGGTTCCGGGAGCAAAAGGTTCAATCGTAATAATACAAAAGTAATGGAATTAAGTGTATATAACATAAAAGGAGAAGATACCGGAAAAAAGGTAACTCTTAACGATTCTATCTTTGGAGTTGAACCCAATGACCATGCTATTTATTTGGATGTCAAACAACATTTGGCTAACAAACGTCAGGGAACTCACAAATCTAAAGAAAGAAGCGAAATGTCGGGAAGTACCCGCAAATTAGGCCGTCAAAAAGGCGGTGGCGGTGCTCGTCGCGGAGATATTAATTCACCCGTTTTGGTTGGTGGTGCTCGTGTATTCGGACCTAAACCAAGGGATTATGAATTCAAACTGAATAAAAAAGTAAAAGCTTTGGCTCGTATATCTGCATTGGCTCACAAAGCAAAAGCAAATGCGATTGTTGTAGTAGAAGATTTTTCTTTCGAAGCTCCCAAAACAAAAGATTTTGTCGATATGGTTAAAAATCTGAAAGTAGCTGACAAAAAAATGTTACTTGTTTTGGCTGAGAATAATAAAAACATCTATTTGTCTGCCCGTAATCTACAAAAGACAAATGTAACAACAGTTTCTGAACTCAATACTTACAAAGTGCTCGACGCTGCTCAGCTTGTTGTAACTGAAAGTTCTTTAGCTGCTATCAATAACTTTTAAAGAATAGGAGATACAGACAATGGGAATTATTATCAAACCTATCGTAACAGAAAAACAAACAGCGATTAGCGAAAAGTTTCCTAACCGCTATGGTTTTCGTGTTTCTCCCGATGCCAACAAAATCCAAATCAAAGCTGCTGTTGAAGAGCTTTATGGAGTAACCGTAGTTTCTGTAAACACAATGAACTACGCAGGCAAATTAAAATCAAGATTTACTAAATCGGGAGTGATTAATGGAAGAATGCCGGCTTTCAAAAAAGCTATTGTAACTTTGAAAGATGGCGAAACAATTGATTTCTTTAGCAACATCTAAATCAATTAATAATTAAAAATAAATGGGAATTCGTAAATTAAAGCCCACAACGCCGGGGCAAAGACACAAGATTATCGGTGCACTTAGTGAAATCACTGCTAGTACACCGGAGAAATCTCTTGTAGTCGGACGAGTTAAGTCGGGCGGTCGCAATAACGAAGGTCGTATGACCATGCGTTATATTGGTGGCGGTCACAGACAAAAATACCGCTTGATCGACTTCAAGAGAAACAAAGATGGCATTCCTGCAACAGTGAAAACAATCGAGTATGACCCTAACCGTTCGGCTCGCATTGCATTGTTGTTTTACGTCGACGGAGCAAAGACTTACATCTTAGCACCCAACGGTTTGGAAGTTGGCCAAACAGTGATGTCAGGTATCGACGCAGCACCTGAAATTGGAAACTGCTTACCATTAGCTAAAATTCCACTGGGAACAGTAATTCACAACATTGAATTACGTCCGGGACAAGGAGCTAAAATGGTTCGTTCAGCTGGTACTTTTGCGCAGATCGTTTCAAGAGAAGGTGATTATGTAATCATCAAAATGCCTTCAGGAGAAACCCGTAAAATTCTTTCAGCTTGTAAAGCTACTGTTGGTAGTGTAGGAAACTCAGACCATGCACTTGAAAAATCAGGGAAAGCCGGTAGAACAAGATGGCTTGGACGTCGTCCTCGCGTTCGCGGTGTTGTTATGAACCCTGTTGATCACCCGATGGGTGGTGGTGAAGGACGCGCTTCCGGAGGTCACCCAAGATCACGCAAGGGATTGTATGCTAAGGGCTTGAAAACAAGAGCGCCTAAGAAACACTCTTCTAAGTATATTATTGAAAGAAGAAAAAAGTAACCTGATTAATTAGAGTAAATTATGAGTCGTTCATTAAAAAAAGGTCCATATATTAACTTAAAGCTGGAAAAGAAAATCGACGCCTTGAATGAGGCTAACAAAAAGGCTGTGGTTAAAACTTGGGCAAGAGCTTCAATGATTTCGCCCGAATTCGTAGGGCATACCATTGCAGTTCACAATGGTAATAAATTTATTCCTGTTTATGTTACAGAAAACATGGTTGGACATAAGTTAGGCGAATTCTCTCCTACCCGTCAATTCCGTGGTCATGCCGGTAACAAAAAGAAATAACAGGATATTCAAGCAAGAATTAAAAAAAGAATCAAATGGGTGCTAGAAAAAGAATATCAGCAGAACAAAGGAAAGATTCCCAAAAAACCATGTATTTCGCAAAATTGCGGAACGTGCCTACATCGCCTCGCAAGATGCGTTTGGTAGCCGACATGATTCGTGGGATGGAAGCTTTCCGTGCTCTTGGCGTTTTGAAGTTTTCGAATAAGGAAGCTGCCGCCAAGGTAGAAAAATTGCTTCGCTCTGCTATTTCCAACTGGGAACAAAAAAATGAGCGTAAAGCAGAAACAGGAGAATTATATGTTACAGTTGTAAGCGTTGACTCTGCAACTATGTTGAAGAGAATGCGTCCTGCTCCACAAGGAAGAGGATACAGAGTTCGTAAACGTTCGAACCATGTAACATTGTTTGTAGATACAAAAAATGACAATCAAAATTAATTGCTAAATGGGACAAAAAACTAATCCGATAAGTAATCGCTTGGGAATCATCCGCGGATGGGATTCAAACTGGTACGGAGGCAATAATTATGGTGATACTTTGTTAGAAGACAGCAAGATCCGTAAGTACCTCAATGCCCGTCTCGCTAAGGCAAGTGTATCTCGCATTGTTATTGAACGTACACTAAAATTAGTTACAATTACTGTATGTACCGCTCGCCCGGGTATCATCATTGGTAAAGGTGGTCAAGAAGTTGACAAACTGAAAGAAGAGTTGAAAAAAATCACCGACAAAGAGGTGCAAATCAACATCTTCGAAGTGAAGAGACCTGAATTGGACGCAGTAATCGTTGCTAATAACATCGCTCGTCAACTGGAAGGAAAAGTTGCATACCGTCGTGCCATCAAAATGGCAATCGCATCAACCATGAGAATGGGTGCCGAAGGTATCAAAATTCAAATTTCAGGACGTTTGAACGGAGCTGAAATGGCTCGTTCGGAAATGTATAAAGAAGGAAGAACTCCTTTACATACACTTAGATCTGATATCGACTACGCTTTAGGCGAAGCTTTGACTAAAGTAGGTTTGTTGGGAATCAAAGTGTGGATTTGTCGCGGAGAAGTATATGGCAAGAAAGATCTTGCACCTTCATTTGCAGCATCTAAAGAATCCGGTCGCGGAGGTAGAGGCGGTGAAGGCAGAGGAGAAAGAAACGACAGAGGTGAAAGAGGAGACAGAGGCGAAAGAGGAGATAGAGGTGATAGAAACTTCAAAAAAAGAGCCCCTCGGGGAGAGAGAAAAACTAATTAACAATGAACAATTAATAATTAATAATTAAAATTGGGCGCACGCTTACATTAATTATTAATTATTAATTATTAATTTGAACAGAAATGTTACAACCGAAAAAAACAAAGTTCAGAAGATCGCAAAAAGGTCGGATGAAAGGCAATGCCGGAAGAGGGCATGAGTTGTCGTTCGGTTCTTTTGGTATAAAATCTTTGCAATCAAAGTGGATTACAGGACGTCAAATCGAGGCTGCTCGTGTCGCTGTAACTCGTTATATGCAACGCCAAGGTCAAGTTTGGGTAAGAATCTTCCCCGACAAGCCAATTACCAAGAAACCGGCAGAAGTGCGTATGGGTAAGGGAAAAGGAGCTCCCGAAGGTTTCGTTGCTCCCGTTACTCCCGGAAGAATCATTTTCGAAATTGAAGGTGTTCCGTTTGATGTTGCTAAAGAAGCTTTGAGACTTGCTGCTCAAAAACTTCCCGTAACTACTAAGTTTGTCGTTAGACGCGACTATGATTATCAAAATCAAAATGTGTAATCGTTATGAAAATTGCAGAAATCAAAGAATTAAGCACTAAGGAATTGCAAGAAAGAATCGACGCTGAAACAGTTGCACTGGAGCAGAAGAAAATCAATCACAGCATATCTCCTTTAGACAGTCCTGCAGTGATTACGAAAGCACGCAAGGACTTGGCACGCATGAAAACAGAAATGCGTCAAAGAGTACTCACAAATCAATAATCAAATTGAGTCTAATGGAAACGAGAAATTTAAGAAAAGAAAGAATAGGTGTTGTTTCCAGCAACAAAATGGAAAAATCCATTACCGTTGCCGTAAAATGGAAAGAAAAACACCCGATTTATGGAAAATTCGTTAATAAAACGAGAAAGTTCCATGTTCATGACGAAAAAAATGAATGCAATATCGGTGATACCGTAAAAATCATGGAAACTCGTCCCTTGAGCAAAACAAAAAGATGGAGATTAGTTGAAATAATTGAAAAAGCGAAATAATTATGATACAACAAGAATCAAGACTTATAGTAGCCGATAACAGTGGAGCAAAGGAAGTGCTTTGTATCCGTGTGTTGGGCGGTACAAGAAGACGCTATGCTTCTGTTGGGGATATAATCGTTGTTTCGGTTAAAAATACAATCCCGTCAAGTGATGTTAAAAAAGGAACCGTTTCGAAGGCAATGATCGTGCGCACGAAAAAAGAAATTCGTCGTGCAGATGGATCTTATATTCGTTTCGACGATAACGCATGCGTGTTGTTGAACAATGCCGGAGAAATCAGAGGTAGCCGTATCTTTGGTCCTGTAGCAAGGGAACTCCGTGCCGTTAATATGAAAATCGTATCTTTGGCACCGGAAGTACTATAAATAATTAATAATGAACAATTAATAATTAATAAATAATAATGTAAGCTTATGCCCAGTTATTAATTTTTAATTATTAATTATTAATTAAAAAAAGAAATGAGCAAATTACATATTAAAAAAGGCGATGTAGTTTACGTTAATGCAGGCGTGGATAAAGGTAAACAAGGACGTGTACTTCAGGTGCTTGTTGAAAAACAACGTGCTATCGTAGAAGGCGTAAACATGGTATCAAAGAGTACCAAGCCTAATGCTAAAAGTCCTCAAGGAGGAATTATAAAGAAAGAAGCAGCCATTCATATTTCAAATTTGAACGTAATCGATCCGGAATCGGGAAAACCTACTCGTATCGGTCGTAAGTTGAATGAAAAAGGAGTATTGGTGCGTTTTGCAAAAAAATCAGGAAAGGAGATTAAGTAATGAGTAATACAGCTAATCTTAAGAAAGAATATCAGGACAAAATTGTTCCTGCTTTGATGAAAGAATTTTCTTATTCATCAGTAATGCAAGTCCCTGTACTCAAGAAAATTGTAGTCAATCAAGGGTTAGGAGTTGCAGTTGCCGACAAAAAATTGGTTGATATTGCGATTGCGGAATTAACAACTATTACAGGTCAAAAAGCTGTAGCTACTGTTTCCCGCAAAGACATCTCTAACTTCAAATTGCGTAAAAAAATGCCTATCGGAGCAATGGTAACATTGCGTCGTGAGCAAATGTACGAATTTTTGGAGAGATTGGTGCGCATTGCACTTCCTCGTATCCGCGACTTCAAAGGTATTGAAAGTAAATTAGACGGAAGAGGAAATTATACCCTTGGAATCGAAGAGCAAATTATTTTCCCCGAAATAAATATTGACAATGTTAATAAAATATTGGGAATGAATATTACCTTTGTGACCTCTGCAAAAACAGATGAAGAAGGTTATGCCCTTTTGAGAGAATTTGGTTTGCCTTTTAAAAACGCTAAAAAAGACTAATACAAAATATGGCTAAAGAATCAATGAAAGCCCGTGAGGTAAAACGTGCAAAATTAATTGCTAAATATGCTGAAAAAAGAGCCGCGTTGAAACAAATCGTTAAGACAGGAGACCCTGCCGACGCTTATGAAGCAGCACAAAAATTGCAAGGATTACCCAAGAATTCCAATCCGATTCGTTTGCACAATCGTTGCAAACTGACAGGCCGTCCCAAAGGATATGTACGCCAATTCGGCGTTTCTCGTATCCAATTCAGGGAAATGGCATCGGCAGGACTTATACCGGGCGTGAAAAAAGCAAGCTGGTAAGAATCCGTATGCAGGCTTATTTGTCTGTGTTAAGTATAAAAATAAAATTACCTCGATTTTGCAATATTTTGTGCAAAGTTGGGGTAATTTCATGTTATATATTAAAAAAAATATATCTTATGCGAACAACTTTTTTTGCTCTTTTTATTTTATTTACAGTAAATTATGTATGTCTTGGGCAGGGAAAATACCCGCTTGCCGTATCGGAATACAAACTTCAAAACGGTTTTACCGTATGGATTAACGAAGATCACACGCAGCCTAAAGTTTATGGTGCGGTAGTTGTAAATGCGGGTGCAAAGGACTGTCCGAATACTGGCATTGCCCACTATTTTGAACATATTATGTTCAAAGGAACCGACAAAATAGGGACATTGGATTTTGCTGCCGAAAAAATTTATCTTGATTCAATAAAAGCAAAATATGACGAACTCACCACTGAAAAGGATGATGCAAAACGCAAAGAAATTCAATCGCAAATAAACCAGCTTACCATAAAATCTGCCGATTATGTTATTCCCAATGAATTCGACAGACTGATTGCTCTTTACGGTGGCAACGATCTGAATGCGTTCACTTCGTTTGACATGACAGTTTACATGAATACTTTTTCGCCAAACTACATCAATCAATGGGCAGAACTGAATAGTGAACGACTTTTGAATCCGATTTTTCGTCTGTTTCAGAGTGAGTTGGAAACCGTTTACGAAGAAAAAAACATGCACTCAGATGCTTTAGGTAATACGGCTATCGAAAAAGGAATTGAGCGCTATTTTACTCCGCATCCTTATGCCTATCCGATAATTGGCAATACCGAAAACCTGAAAAATCCGCGACTTTCAGACATGGAAAAGTTTTTTAAGGATTACTATGTGGCCGGAAATATGTGCCTTATACTTTCGGGAGACATCAAAGCAGAAGATGTTTTGCCCGTGCTTGAAAAAACTTTTGGCCGTGTGCGCCAAGCAAATGCACCGAAATTTGATGCTCCGGAGCCTCCGGCTTTCAATGGTGTAGAAAAATTTACAGTAAAAATTCCTATCCCTATTCTCAAGCTGTCGGTAACGGCATGGCGTGGAGTGCCTGAAAATCACCCCGACGAACTGCCTTTGCAAGTAATTTCCACACTGCTCAACAACGACAATGGAACAGGTTATATTGACAAATTGATATCGGATGGAAAAATCATGGAAGCACAAATTCTTGCCGGCGGAATGAGCGAAGCAGGATTTCTTGGAGCTTTGGTTATTCCGAAAATTTTGTTTCAATCCAATGCAAAAGCGTATAATTTAGTTGCTAAACAAATAGACAGAATAAAAAAAGGTGACTTTACGGAAGAAATGCTTGACAATATAAAACTTGAACAAAAACGTAATTTTGAAACTCAACTCGAAGATATTGACAACCGAAATCATACAATGTTTTCGCTTTTCACGCAGGGAACATCGTGGAACGAATACCTTATAAATATCGACCGTTTAGATAATTTAACAAAGCAAGATATTGTAGATGTAGCCAACAAGTATTTTACCAACAACTATTTACTTGTAGAAAAGAAATCCGGAAACTACCCCAAGGAAAAATTACAAAAACCCGGTTTTACACCCATAATTCCTAAAAATACCGATGCAGAATCGACTTATGCAAAAGAACTCAAACAAATACCGGTAACACAAAACAAACCTCGATTTTTAGACTTTGATAAAGATGTAAAAACTGTAGAATTAACACCCAAAGTGAATTTATATTGCAGCAAAAACCCTGTAAACGAGATTTTTACGCTGAAATTTGATTTCGGGAAAGGAAAATTGGAATCTAATTTAGCCGAATTCACAAGTTCGTATGTCAATTTGTTGGGTACGGATTCGCTTAGTTTTGAACAGTTCAGAGCAAAATTACAAAAATTAGGAAGTACAATGTCCTTTTCGGCAGCTGACAACAGTTTTTCACTTGCAATACAAGGATTTGATAAAAATTTAAATGAAACATTGGAACTTGCCGGATATTTTATGAAAAATATAAAAGGCGACTCAAAAAAAATGAAACAGGTTACGGATGCTGAAAAAGTTAATTATCAGACTCTTACGAAATCACCTCGAAGTGTAGCAACCATTCTGGCAGAAAAAGTGATATATGGAAACAACTCGCGCTACTTACAACAGCTTTCAATTTCTGAAATGAAAAAACTAAAACCGGAAAACGTGCTTAATGAGTTCCGTAAACTTACAGCGGTAGAATGTGATGTGCATTACTGTGGAAATCTCGAAACAGAAAAAGTGTTGAACGCCATAAAAAACAATTTTGATTTGGATGCTGTAACTACATCTTCAAATGCGCCATTTTGCAGAACCATATTGCCCGTTACCGAAAATAAAATTTATTTTATCGACGATCCTGCTGCCACACAAAGTGTTATACTTGCCTACATTCCCGGTGAAATAAACGACAAAGATGAACAAAGATATGCTGCGGAATTATTTAACGAATATTTCGGTAGTGGAATGTTTTCAATTCTGTTTCAGGAAATACGCGAATTTCGCTCATTGGCGTATGCTGTAGCGGCTCGTTATCGCCTTGCCCCCAACAAGCACCGCGACAAACAGGGATTTCTTTATGCCGTACTCTCTACTCAAAGTGATAAAACCAACGAGGCATTAAATTTGATGGATTCACTATTGCTCAACATGCCTGAAAAAAACCAACGAATTGAAGTTATAAAACAAAATGCAATCAATTCGGCAAATAACGATTATCCTTCGTTTAGAGAAATAAGCAGCAAGATTGCGAATCTGAAACGCAACGACTACAAACACGACCCGAATATTGATTTGCTAAATGCGCTTAATGAAATGGATTTTAACAACATCGTTTCGTTTTATCAAACAAATATTCAAAACAAGGCCGTTGCCTATATTGTGGTAGGAAATTCTAAAAACATAAACATGGAAGACCTGAATAAATTTGGTAAAATAGAACACGTTAAAACAAAAGAAATTATTAAGCTGTAGGTAAAAATCCCACATGCGGCTTATAGCCTGCGTTATACAAAAGATTTTTTACCACCTGCAAACCCTAAAAATAAATTAATATAAAAACAAGCATGAATTAAAAACACAATTGCTATCTTTGTGCTGCTAAACATTTTAAAATTTATAACTATGGCAACAACAATCAAAACTCAACCGGCCGAAACTGCAAAAAAACGGTCGGCAAGCGTACCTTATCAAGAACCCAAGCGACTTTCTAAGTATGCGTTATGGAGAAAAGAAAATCCGGAAGGAATAGGCGTTGTAAAAGATTGGCGGGCAGTCAACAGATAACCATGAGATATTTGATCGATACAAATATATTCACAAAAATGGTGAATGAAGACGATTCGTTTTCTAATGATGTTAAGAACATTCTTGACGACTACGAAAACATCATCTATGTTAGTTCTGAAAGTATTAAGGAGTTTGTTCATTTAGTACAAAATAAGAAATTTGTACTGAAAAAAGATTTTTACTTGCTCAATGTATTTGATTTAGTCGAAAATAAATTTGGTTTAATTGTCAAATATATTACTAAAGAACACCTGCACACACTTACCAAACTTGCTTTGGTTGAAGGACACAATGACCCAAGCGACCGCCTCATTATTTCACAGTCGCTAACAGAAAAAATGCCCTTGATAAGTAGTGATACAAAATTTCCGAAATACAGAAAACAAGGTTTGGATTTAATAGTTAATCGCTGAAAATCAATAAAAATCATTTAATCGGTAAAATTCAATACGAGTTTTGCCGATTTTTTTTACCACCTAAAAAAATAATAATAAATTAACATAAAAACAAATTATATATTGTGTATATTTGTGAATTAGCGGCAATTTTGGGTGACAACTTGGCTAAATACGCAAGAGTAAAGACTTTAGGGTTATAACTTGCAGATTTTTTTTGATTTTTAGTGATAATTTTGGTTGACTGCATAAATGAGACAAATTTGAGAAAGAACAGAACTGAAAATATATTAAATTGAAGTGGTATGAAAATTTTATTGAAAAGTGTATTGTTAATAAGTATAGTAACATTGTTTGCTTGTTCAAATAAACAAAAAAGCAAAAGTCCAGAAAATCAGACAAATCAAGTCGTCGAACAAAGTGCGCAAAAGTTTGGTATTGAGTCTTCTGAAATGAGATTCAAAATGGTAAACTCAGAAAAGTTACTGACTGGAGGAATTGGAACATTTTGGATTTTAGATGGAGAGTCAGAAAAAGAGCTATTTATGCTTTATGTAGTTCAAGCTCCAATTCCTGAAAAATTAAAAGAAATAATTGCTACTGAACCAAAGAGTCTTGATGCTTTTTTTGAAACAGCGTTGACAAGTTCAGCAATGGATTTAGGTGGAGCTGATTTTTCTTTCAGCAAAATAAAATATGACAAATATGATGGAATGGAATCATTATCTATAGGTAGAATGTTAGGAGAAGAAGATGATGGTTTCATAATAAAAAATAGAATATTTCTAATTGAAGAAAACACATTTTTAATTTTAGCTGCTGGAGAAAAATCCAAAGTCAATATATTTGATGAATTTATAAATTCATTTGTATTCAAGGAGTAAAAAACTGCCGCTAACGGGCGAAATCCTATGTTTCCCTTTCCCAAAATACTGTTAATATCACGCTATTCCGACTAATTAATTTATTTTTTTGTTGAAGAAATAATTTTTCTATTGGTTATTATATATTTTTTGAAAAAATATACTACCTTTGCGAGCCGTTTTGTATGCTTTTTAAAGAAATGCAAATAAAATGGCAAAGAGAGTGTTAAATATTGTCTCCGTGTGGAGATCAATTTAATTATTTATTTATGACAGATCCAATAGCAGATTATCTGACGAGACTTAGGAACGCCATCAAAGCAAAACACAGAGTGGTGGAAGTTCCGGCCTCAAATTTGAAAAAAGAAATCACCAAGATTCTTTTTGAAAAAGGCTACATTCTTAATTATAAGTTTGTAGAAGAGGGTCCGCAAGGTTCAATTAAGATTGCCTTGAAGTACGACCCTGTAAACAAAGTAAATGCGATTAAAACCCTGAAAAGAGTTTCTACTCCGGGTTTGCGTCAGTACGTTGGTTACAAAGATATGCCCAGAGTGTTGAATGGCCTTGGTATTGCTGTACTTTCTACTTCCAAAGGAGTAATGACAGACAAGGAAGCTCGCGACTTGAAAATCGGGGGTGAAGTTTTATGTTTCGTTTATTAATAGGAGGAAAAAGTATGTCAAGAATAGGAAAATTGCCCATTACAATACCGGCTAAAGTAACAATCGAACAAAAAGACAACGTTGTTACAGTGAAAGGACCGAAGGGAGAACTATCTCAGTATATAGATCCCGCTATTAAAATCGAAGTGAACGATGGTAGTTTGACAGTGTCAAGACCTGATGATGAAAAGCAAAACCGTGCATTCCACGGATTGTATCGTGCTTTGATCAACAACATGGTTATCGGCGTGTCGGAAGGTTATAAGAAAGAACTTGAATTGGTAGGAGTTGGTTATCGTGTAACAAACACAGATAACTTATTAGACTTTTCGCTGGGTTATACCCACAACATCTATATGATGTTACCTCCTGAAATCAAGGTCGAAACTAAGAGTGAAAGAAACAAGAACCCATTGGTGATTCTTGAATCGGCAGACAAACAGTTAATCGGACAAGTTTGTGCAAAAATCCGTTCATTCCGTAAAATCGAACCTTACAAAGGTAAAGGTATTCGTTTTGTGGGTGAAGTGGTTCGCAGAAAATCCGGTAAGTCGGCTGGTAAATAATTACTAAAACCGTAAAATTATCATTATGACAACAAAGGAATTAAGAAGAATCAAAATAAAACGTCGCGTTCGCAAAAACATTTTTGGAACAAGTGAACGTCCACGTTTGTCTGTATTCAGAAGTAACAAGCAAATTTATGCCCAAGTAATCGACGATATTACAGGTAAAACGTTGGCAGCAGCCTCTTCTCAAGGAATCCAAGAGAAAGCTACAAAAACACAAATTGCTGCTAAAGTTGGCGAATTGATTGCAAAAAAATCTCAAGAAGCCGGCATTCAGGCTGTAGTTTTCGACCGTAACGGATATTTATATCACGGAAGAATAAAAGAATTAGCAGAATCTGCTCGTAAATCCGGACTTAAATTTTAATTGAAAAATGGCAGTAAATAACAAAGTAAAGTCTACAAACGACTTAGAATTAAAAGATAGATTAGTTGCCATCAATCGTGTAACTAAAGTTACCAAAGGAGGACGCACTTTCAGCTTTGCCGCAATTGTTGTAGTCGGAAACGAAGACGGAATTGTTGGTTGGGGTTTAGGAAAAGCAGGTGAAGTAACAACTGCTATTGCCAAAGGTGTTGAAGCAGCTAAAAAGAACTTGGTAAAAGTTCCCGTATATAAAGGTACAATCCCTCACGAACAACTTGCTAAATTCGGAGGTGCTCAAGTATTCATCAAACCGGCTACTACCGGAACAGGAGTAAAAGCGGGTGGTGCTATGCGTGCCGTATTGGAAAGTGTTGGTGTAACCGACGTGTTGGCAAAATCAAAAGGATCATCAAACCCTCATAACCTCGTGAAAGCAACAATCGCTGCTTTGTGCGAATTGAGAGATCCTGCGATGGTTGCTCAAAACAGAGGTATTTCAGTAGAAAAAGTATTTAAAGGTTAATCAAGAAGGAGGAAATTATGGCAACTATTAAAATTAAACAAGTTAGAAGTCGCATTAATTGTCCGGCTGTTCAAAAAAGAACTTTAGATGCTTTGGGACTAAAAAAATTAAACCGTGTTGTTGAACATGAATCTAATCCTGCTATTTTAGGAATGATTCAAAAAGTGAGACACTTGGTCGAAGTGGTAGAATAATTAATAATTAACAGTTAACAATTAATACTCAAAAACGTTGTTAATTACCATTATTATTATTCATTATTAATTATTAATTATTAATTAAAAATATGAATTTATCTAATTTAAAACCTGCTGAAGGTTCTACTAAAACCCGCAAAAGAATTGGTCGTGGTGCCGGTTCAGGGTTAGGTGGTACTTCCACAAAAGGTCATAAGGGACAAAAATCGAGGGCCGGTTATTCTAAGAAAATCGGATTTGAAGGAGGTCAGATGCCTATCCAAAGACGTTTGCCTAAATTCGGGTTCAAAAACATCAACCGCGTTGAATTCAAAGCGATTAATATCGACACTTTGCAGCAGTTAGCTGACGCTCAAAAAGTATCTAAAATCGGAATCGAAGAATTGGTAAATGCCGGTTTTATATCTTCTAATCAATTAGTAAAAATCTTAGGTAAAGGTACGCTTACCGCTAAATTGGAAGTTACTGCTCACGCATTTTCCAAAACAGCAGAAAGCGCTATTCAAGCCGCAGGTGGAACAGTTGTAAAACTCTGACCCAATGAGAGCAATTCAAACAATTAAAAATATTTGGAAGATTGAGGATTTGAAAAATCGAATCCTCACAACTCTTCTTCTCATTATGGTATACAGGTTTGCTACTTGTATAACCATTCCGGGAGTCGATCCAACAGCATTGACGGACTTAAAAAATCAAACATCCGGTGGTTTGATAGCCTTATTGGACATGTTTTCGGGAGGTGCATTTTCCAGAGCGTCTATTGTTGCGCTGGGAATTATGCCTTATATTTCTGCCTCGATTATCATGCAGTTGTTGGCAATTGCCATACCTGCTTTCCAAAAAATGCAGAGAGAAGGAGAAAGTGGTCGCCGGAAGATTAATCAATATACCCGTTACCTGACAATTGTTATTTTGATATTTCAGGCTCCGGCTTATTTGATGAATCTTAGTGCGCAAATGGGACATGTTATAAATGTAGGATTTAACTGGTTTACTATATCTTCTATTTTTATTCTTGCTGCCGGTTCGATGTTTGTTCTGTGGCTTGGAGAAAGAATTACAGACAAAGGTATCGGTAATGGTATTTCTTTCATCATTATGGTTGGTATCCTTGCTCGTTTCCCTCATGCAATTTTCCAAGAGTTTGCTTCAAGACTTAGCGAAAGTACCGGTGGTTTAATAGCATTCTTATTCGAAATTGTATTCTTGTTATTTGTTATTGCGGGTGCCATTTTGTTGGTTCAAGGAACACGGCGTATTCCGGTTCAATATGCAAAACAAATGATTGGAAACAAACAATATGGAGGAGCAAGACAATACATTCCTTTGAAAGTAAATGCGGCTAATGTTATGCCGATCATCTTTGCTCAAGCAATTATGTTTATTCCGATATCTATCGCGGGATTCAACCAAACAGCTGAATCTGGCGGATTTTGGATATCTTTAATGGACCACCAAAGTTTTTGGTATAATTTCATTTTTGCAACATTAATTATTCTGTTTACCTATTTTTATACGGCTATTACAATCAATCCTACTCAAATGGCTGAGGATTTAAAACGTAATAACGGATTTATTCCGGGAATCAAACCGGGAAAAAGGACAGCAGAATATATTGATGAGGTCATGTCGAGAATAACTTTCCCCGGATCATTGTTCTTAGCTTTGGTTGCTATTATGCCTGCTTTTGCGGGTAATTTGGGAATCAAACAAAGTTTTGCGCAATTTTTCGGAGGAACGTCGTTGTTGATTTTGGTTGGTGTGGTATTGGATACATTGCAACAGGTAGAAAGTCATTTGTTGATGCGTCATTATGATGGCTTGCTTAAATCCGGTAGAATTAAGGGCCGTCAAGGCAATGCTTATTAATCAGGAATGATCTATCTAAAAACAGATGAAGAAATTGAGTTGATGCGGGCTGCTAACCTGCTGGTTAGTGATACGTTGGCCGAAGTGGCTAAACATATTATTCCCGGAATGACCACTCTTTATTTGGATAAGATAGCAGAAACGTTTATCCGCGATCATGGGGCAACCCCCACGTTTTTAGGATATAACGGATTTCCCAACTCGCTGTGTATCTCAATTAATGAAAATGTAGTACATGGTATTCCTTCCGGATATCAGTTGAAAGAAGGAGATATTGTGTCGATTGATTGTGGTACTTACCTCAACGGATATTGTGGCGATTCTGCGTACACATTTTGTGTTGGAGAGGTAAAACCGGAAGTGCAGAAATTACTTAAGACAACTAAAGAATCTTTATACGTTGGCATTGCAAATGCCGTTGAAGGGAAAAGAGTTGGCGATATAAGTAATGCAATCCAAAACTATTGCGAAGGCAATGGTTATTCAGTGGTAAGAGAATTGGTAGGACATGGTATCGGAAAAGAAATGCACGAAGCCCCCGAAGTTCCTAATTATGGAAAAAAAGGTTATGGGACAATGCTAAAAACCGGAATGTGTCTTGCTATCGAACCAATGATCAATATGGGAAAAAAGCGCGTAGTGTTTGAAAAAGACGGCTGGACAGTCAGAACAGTTGATCGTTTGCCTTCTGCCCATTTTGAACATACGGTTGCCATTCGACAAGGGAAAGCTGATATTTTATCTTCATTTGTTAAGATAGAAGAAATTTTAGGAGAAAAAGCAATTTAATTATTATCGGAAATTTATGGCGAAACAGTCAGCAATAGAACAAGACGGAACTATTATCGAGGCATTATCGAATGCCATGTTTCGGGTTGAATTAGAAAACGGACATGAAATCACAGCCCATATATCCGGAAAGATGCGGATGCACTACATCAAAATCCTTCCGGGAGATAAGGTAAAGGTAGAAATGTCGCCTTATGATTTGACCAAAGGACGAATTTCATTCAGATACAAATAAAAAAATATATAGAAATGAAAGTAAGAGCTTCTTTAAAAAAACGCACCGACGATTGTAAAATCGTTAGAAGAAAAGGACGTTTGTACATAATTAACAAGAAAAATCCCAAGTACAAACAACGTCAGGGATAATTTTATTATTTTTGCTGAAATTTTTTATTAAAAATGGCTATAAGAATAGTAGGGGTAGACTTACCTCAAAACAAAAGAGGAGAAATCGCGTTAACTTATATCTTCGGTATAGGTCGCAGTTCAGCTAACAAGATTTTAGTTGAAGCAGGTATTGATAGAAATATCAAAGTAAAGGATTGGACTGATGATCAGGCAGCTAAAGTGCGTGAAGTCATTGGTGCAAGCTATAAAGTGGAAGGGGATCTTCGCTCTGAAGTTCAGTTGAATATCAAGCGTTTGATGGATATCGGTTGCTACCGCGGCGTGCGTCACCGTATCGGACTCCCTGTAAGAGGTCAGAGTACCAAAAACAATGCCCGTACACGTAAGGGTAGAAAGAAAACAGTTGCTAACAAGAAAAAAGCTACTAAGTAATTTTAGTTAAACAAACAGAAAATGGCAAAAAAACAAGTCGCAGCGAAAAAAAGAGTCGTTAAAGTTGATGCCAATGGCCAACTTCACGTTCACTCTTCGTTTAACAACATCATTGTAACGCTTGCCAATAGCGAAGGACAAGTTATTTCTTGGTCTTCAGCAGGTAAGATGGGATTCAGGAGTTCTAAAAAGAATACTCCTTATGCAGCTCAAATGGCAGCACAGGATTGTGCAAAAATCGCATTTGATCTTGGATTGAGAAAGGTAAAAGCGTATGTGAAAGGCCCCGGTAACGGACGCGAGTCTGCTATCAGAACCGTCCACGGCGCAGGTATTGAAGTAACGGAAATCGTTGATGTTACTCCACTTCCACACAATGGATGTCGTCCTCCTAAGAGAAGAAGAGTGTAAATTAACAATTATGAATTAAGAATTATGAATTGCGAGATTTATCCTCGTTTACTCGTTTACTCATAACTCGTTTACTTAAATTAAAAAATGGCAAGATATACAGGCCCTAAAACAAGAATTGCCCGTAAATTCGGTGAAGCAATTTTCGGTCCCGATAAAGTTCTGAGCAAAAAGAACTATCCTCCCGGACAACATGGAAACATGAGAAAGAAAAAAACATCTGAGTATGGAATTCAGCTTCGTGAAAAACAAAAAGCTAAATATACTTACGGCGTTTTGGAAAAACAATTCCGTAATTTGTTCCACAAAGCACAACGCTCTAAAGGTATTACCGGTGAAGTGTTGGTTCAATTGTTGGAATGTCGCTTAGACAACATCGTTTATCGTATGGGATTGGCTCGCACAAGAGCTGCTGCTCGTCAGTTGGTTTCTCACCGTCACATAACTGTCGATGGTAAAGTAGTGAACATTCCTTCTTATTCCGTAAAACCGGGACAAATAATCGGAGTTCGCGAAAGATCCAAATCTTTGGAAATCATTGCAGATAATTTGGCAGGATTCAACCACAGCAAATATGCTTGGATTGAATGGGATCAACCATCCATGAGCGCAAAATATTTGCACATTCCGGAGAGAGCAGATATTCCTGAAAATATCAAAGAACAATTAATCGTAGAATTATATTCTAAATAATAAAGATTCCATGGCGATACTAGCATTTCAAAAACCCGATAAAGTATTAATGTTGGAAGCGGACAATAAGTTCGGGAAATTTGAATTCCGTCCGTTGGAACCCGGCTACGGGACTACCATTGGTAATTCCCTTCGTCGTATTCTTCTATCTTCATTGGAAGGTTTCGCCATTACATCAATTAAAATTGATGGAGTGGAACATGAATTCTCTACTATTCCGGGTGTTTTAGAAGATGTTACCAACATCATTCTTAACCTGAAACAAGTGAGATTCAAGCGAATGATCGAAGATATCGAAACTGAGAAAATCAGTATTCATGTTTCGAACACAGAAGTGTTTAAAGCTGGAGATATTGGTAAACAACTGACCGGATTTGAAGTCCTCAATCCCGAATTTGTGATTTGTAACTTAGATAAAAATGCATCATTTTATATCGAACTTACAATCGACAAAGGACGTGGATATGTTCCGGCTGAAGAAAATCGAAGTGAAAATGACGAAGTGAATCGTATTTCGATTGACGCTATTTTTACCCCGATTCGTAATGTGAAATATTTTGTTGAGCCTTTCCGTGTAGAACAAAAAACCGACTACGATAAGTTGGTTTTGGAAATCGAAACAGACGGTTCTATTCATCCGAAAGACGCATTAAAAGAAGCAGCTAAAATATTGATTCATCACTTCATGTTATTCTCTGATGAAAAAATTCATTTAGAACCGGTTGACGCTGAAGTTAATGAAGAATTCGACGAAGAAGTACTCCATATGCGCCAGCTTTTGAAAACAAAATTAGCCGATATGAACCTTTCGGTTCGCGCTTTGAATTGTTTGAAAGCAGCAGACGTCGAGACATTGGGCGAGTTAGTCAGATACCAAAAGAATGATTTGTTGAAGTTCCGTAATTTCGGAAAGAAATCTCTAACAGAATTAGATGATTTACTCGACAATCTCAAATTGAATTTTGGCATGGATATCTCAAAGTATAAATTAGATAAAGATAATTAATAATGAGACACAATAAAAAAGGTAGCCATTTGGGTCGTACAAACACGCACAAAGATGCGATGCTTGCTAACATGGCTTGTTCCTTGATTAAACATAAAAGAATTTTTACGACTGTACCTAAGGCTAAAGAACTTCGTAAGTTTGTTGAGCCTCTTATCACTAAATCAAAAGAAGACACAACTCATTCACGTCGTACTGTTTTCAAAAATTTGCAAGACAAACACACCGTAACTGAATTGTTTCAAGAAGTATCTCAAAAAGTCGGTGATCGTGCAGGTGGATATACCCGCATTATCAAAACCGGTCATCGTTTGGGAGATAACGCAGCGATGTGTTTCATCGAGTTAGTTGACTACAACGAAAACATGTTGAAAGAAAAAGCAACTGCAAAAGCTAAAACTCGTCGTTCACGCACTAAAAAAGCTGCCGATGCTGCTCCTGTTGCAGAAGTTGCTGCTCCAAAAGCAAAAGCTCCGAAAGCACCGAAAGCTGAAACTCCTGTCGTAGAGGTAGAAGCTCCCGTTGTAGAAGCAGAAGTTAAAGTTGAAGAACCCCAAGTGGAAACTCCTAATGTAGAAGCTCCTGCCGTAGAAGCTCCTCAAGTTGAAGAAGTTAAAGCTGAGGAAACACCTCAAGCTGAAGCCGAAGCAACAGAAGAAAAAGCTGCAGAATAACATTCAGCAAAATAAATAGAACAGCCCATGAGTCAAACGATTTATGGGCTGTTTTAAATAATCCCGTTAGGGATTTAAGTTCGGTAGAAAAAGAGCAATTCCCGTAGGGAATATAGTTCGGTAGAAAATGATATTTAACCCGCTAACGCTTGCATGCCGTTAGGTATGCAAACGAATGCAATAAACAAAAAATCAAACCAACATGGCAAATACCTTTACTCAAATCCACATTCACGCAGTTTTTACTGTTCAAAATCGAGTTTCATTGTTAAAGAAAGAATGGCAAGATCGTTTATACCAATATATCATCGCCATTATCCAAAGTTATGGACATAAGGTTTTATCCATTGGCGGAACATTAGACCATGTTCATATTCTATTTGGTTTTCGCCCTACACAATCGTTATCGGAATTGATGCAAAACGTAAAACGGAATAGTTCAGATATATATATTTAAGCCGATAGAATAACAAATGTGTGTCATAGGTCTGCATACCTAACGGCATGCAAAGGATGTGTGATGTTGCTCTTTTTCTACCGAGCTTAAATCTCTAACGGGATTAATTTGTATTATTGTGAAGACAAAAATGAATTCACTTTTTTGCGAATTGTAAAAATATTATTACCTTTATCTCTATAAATAAAAATCTTATGATTACCATTCCGGGCGTTGACCCCAATATGATTGCAAACAACCTTGAACCTTTTTGCCCCACGCATCCGGGCGAAGTATTGAAAGATGAAATAGAATATCGTGGCATTTCACAAAAGAAGCTTGCTGCCGAAATGGGTGTATCATACACTTTACTAAATGAAGTACTAAACGGCAAACGACCTGTAAATACTGAATTTACTTTGCTTATAGAAGCTGTTTTAGGACTTGATGCCGAACCGTTTCTTAAAATGCAGGCACGCTATAATATGCTTGTAACCAAGCGTAATAATAAATTTATTGAGAAACTCAACAAAGTTCGTCGAATAGCGGCTGTACTTTGATTATATTTGTGAGTTGTAAATAATAAGACATACCTTTTCGCCCAATATATTCAAGAAGTGAATTTGTTAAAATTTTCTCATTAATTAGACGGTTGATAGAAACATACTTGACGTTTGGTCCTGTCGGATTGGTTTCGCTGCGTGGATTAAGCACCATCATTCCTTCGCTGTAAAGGGTAAAATCCCAACAGCAATCAAAATTCGAGGCGAAATGCAAGGGGGTTTATTAAAATAGATTTACAAAAAATAATTGTTCTATTTTTTGCGAACATAAATAATATCTATATCTTTGTCTCGAACAAATGAAACGGCATGATTGTAACTTTTGAAAAAGAATATTTGCGCGACCTCTACGAAATAGGGAAAACCGATGATAAAAAACATCGCTTTCAGCCCGAAATTGTGCAAAAATACAAACATTGTATCAATTTAATGCGTCGTGTGCCAGATACAATCGCACTTGCAAAGTACAACGGTTTGAACTTTGAGAATTTGAAAGGAGACAAAGCAGGAATTTCTTCTATAAGAGTAAACAAACAATATCGCATCGAATTTTCAGTAATAGACAACGGTGTCGAATCCGTTGTAACAGTGTGTAATATTTTAGAATTGTCAAACCATTATAAATAGAAGTGTTATGATTACATTAAAAGGAATTGACCCACGAATGATAGCAAACAATCTTACTCCGTATGAGCCAACGCACCCGGGCGAAATACTAAAAGACGAAATTGAGTATCGTGGCATTTCGCAACGCAAACTTGCTGCGAAAATGGGAGTTGCTTATTCTGTACTCAACGAAGTACTGAACGCAAAACGTCCTGTAACAACTGAATACGCATTGTTGCTTGAGGCAGCGTTGGGTATTGATGCCGAACCGCTTGTCGGTATGCAAGCCGACTACAATATGCAGGTAATGCGAAAAAACAAATCTTTTGCCGACCGCCTTCTTGAAATAAGCAAAGTGGCGGCTGTGTTTTAAAATAAACTTGCTCGGGATTTTATTCGCATATCCGTATTCCAAATTACCTAACACCAAGTAAGCATTATCCAAACCGAGGCAAGCAATAGGAAAAGGTGTTTTTTAATTTTCTTCGTAATAATAAGAATAATCTATTCCTTTCATAAACATTTCGCGGCTGTTGATTTCATCGGTTAAAGCATTTTTCAGCAAGTTTTTTATTATCTTGCTGTTTACGCTGCTCATTACCATTGCATTTAGATAATCGTTTTTAGTTATTTTGCTCCAGTTCACGCATTTTTTCAGGCGTTTTTTCAGCATCAAATCCAACCAAATGCGTGTACTTCGTCCGTTGCCTTCCATAAAGGGGTGAGCAATGTTCATTTCCACGTATTTATCGGCAATTTCGTCGAAAGTGTTTTCGGGCATTTGTTCAATTTCTTTCAATGTGTTGCCCAGAAAGTGTGCTACGGCAAACTGAAAGCCGCCTTTTGAAATATTTTTTTGCCTTATTTTTCCGGCAAAGTCGTAAAGCCCACCAAAAATATAGGCATGAATTTGTTGCAAACATTTCGTTGTGCCAATATCTTCTTCATCAACGAGATTGCTTTCAAAAAAAGAATATGCCTTTTTCTTGCTTTGTCCGTCAATTGAATTGTCGCTGTACAAAAACCAATCAAGAAATTTCATGGCTTTGGTATTTGGAAAATGTTTGGCAAGCATCATTATTCCGTTACTATCCAACGTGTCGGCTAAACGTTTTTTGCCATCAGGAGCAATAAATTTGAAACCGTGAGTGGCACTCACGAGTTGAATTTGCTCTTTGGCTAATTTTCGTTTTAACCAACGCCAATAATTGTTTGCTTTTGCATAATCGTCTTGTTCATTTAGCACAGCAACGATGTCCACTACATTAAACCACCACTTGGCATTTTCTTCGTCCCAAATGGCGCGAACTTCCTTATCATCAAAGAAACGAATTGAGATTTTCATAATCAATTATAAATTATAATTGTTCTTTTATTGGCGTTGCGTTAACTTTTAACATTTGATTGTATATTATTGATATATAGATATATATAAGCGTTCTTTGATTTTTCGATTTGATTTAGAAACCCTGTAATTTTGTGTTTTTTACGCAAAATTATGAATACAGGCAAGTTTGTATTTTCTCAGCTAACGGATTTTGTGAACAAATATGAGTTCAACAAATGCGTAAAACGCTACTTTGGCGATTATCGTTATCGCGAGTTAAACAGTTGGAATCACTTTTTGCAGTTGCTTTTTGGACAAATGACGGGGTTAAATTCAATTACCGGCATTTGTCTCTGTCTAAAAGCACACAAAAAGAATCTTTATCATTTAGGCATAAAACAATTTGTCAGCGTTTCCGCACTATCTCGTGCAGGCGAAAGTCGAGATTGGCACATTTTTGCCGATTTTGGCAACTATTTGATAAAAATAGTGCGTCCTCTGTATGCCGACGCGACCGTTCCGAACTTGGATATTGATAATGAGATATTTGCATTAGATTCAACGAGTATATCGTGTAGTATCAATCTGATGACTTGGGCAGAAGGAAAATACAGTCGAGGTGCTGTTAAAATGCACACACTCATTGATTTGAGAGGAAGTATCCCTGCCTTTATCCACATTACGGACGGAAAATATCACGATAGCAACGCGCTTGACATTATCAGTTTTCAGCCTAATGCTATTTATTTGATGGATAAAGCATATGTTGATTTTGAGGCATTATATCGGATACATACCATCGGCGCATTTTTCGTTACAAGAGCCAAAGATACTATGCGAT
>Ga0209628_10000558_pt1 | contig 23136 bp, 20 predicted proteins | sample TergutCu122P4_FD_187285 | JGI IMG/M metagenome (GOLD analysis project Ga0209628, IMG submission 187285) | Cubitermes ugandensis P4 segment gut microbial communities from Kakamega Forest, Kenya - Cu122 P4 (SPAdes) (version 2) | ecosystem: Host-associated > Arthropoda: Insects > Digestive system...
CCTTTGCCGCGCTGCGGCACCCGGATTACCTGCTGGCCTTTGGCCACCTGGTGCTGCTGGTTTCCATCGCCGATTTTCTGATCTGGCTGGCGCTGCTGCGCCGCATCGGCGTGGCCCAGGCCAGCAGCTTCCATCTGCTCAACCCCATTTTCGGAATCGCGCTCTCCGCGCTGGTGTTCGGCACCTCGATACGTATCACCGATGCGGCGGGCACGCTTGTCGTTATTGCCGGTCTGGTGTTGGCTACGTGGCCGGCCAAGGCGCGGGGGGCGGTTCGGGCGTAATTGGCGGCAGATCGAGATTCTTTCTCATTCCACCGCTGGTGGAAGGCCGGGATGGGGGCAAGCAGTTGCACAATCATGAATTGCGCCAGAGAATGTATCAACACTCAAATCAAAACTGCTCTAAATTCCGCCTTTGCCAATTACAGTCAGGGTGCTCAACATGTTCAAATTTTCTCTCGCCGCGCTTGCGCTGGCATTGGCCGCTTGTGCCGCGGCTGATGAAGTCAAGTGCACGGACCGGCCTGAATGCTGGCCGCAAGGAAGCGCCATGCATACCGGGCTTGTTTTGCTGCAGCGGCAACAGCAGGCTGAACAGCTTTTGGCAAGCGCGCACGATGAGTTGGTCAAGCTGGTGGCTGCTTCATCGGTTGATGAAATCCCGGTGGATGAAAGACTGGTGGCCGCGCTGAAAGCCCAGCAAGTGGCGTGGCTGAAATATCGAACCGAGGAATGCGCTCTGGTTGGCGCGCTGACCGGCGCGGGCGGCGCGTGGCCATCCACCCATGCCAGGCAGTGTGAAGTCAACCACACCGAGCAGCGGCTGCGCCGCGTCCGCTCAGCCGCGCAGTGCGTGCGCAAAATTTCACCGGACAAGCGGGCGACGGAACAAAACGGCTGCTTGCAACAACTGGCGCCGCTTACCAACAAGTAGGTGGCTGCCGGTACAGGCCGGGATTTACCCCGCCGCCGTGGATACGCGATGCTGAAATGGCGGGATAAATTCCGCGCCACGGTCTTTGCGCAAGCATGTAGCGCAAACAAGACAGCGCGCCGGTTTTTTTGAAGTGCATGAACCAGTGGGCTACCCACTTTGGTGCATTCATGCTACTTTACAAAACTCACCCAAGATTATCGCCGCAACCTTTCAAACAGCGTGATTCTGTTTTGAATCGCAGACCGTTTCCGGTGTGCTGGGAAAAGTGATGCATTATAGTTAATTGCAATCAAATGCTAATATCAAATATTTATCGCCGCCAGACAAATGAGTTATTGGTGTATAGATTTTTGGTACTTTCTTTCAAATGCGTTTTTCTTGCGCTGGCCTCTGCTTTCATCCTGGGCTTGCCGTTTGCCGCCCATGCGGCCAGCGGCGAATTTTTGCTCGATGGAGCAGACAGCGGCGCCTTGACGTTGCAGCAGGCGATTGATTCAGCCGGCACCACCCACACCATCACGTTGCAAAAAAATCTCTCCATCCCGGACGGGCTGGAGGTTGACGGCAAAACCATCCACTTCGCACTGGGCGCCTACAACCTGAACGTTGCCAATGATGTTGGCATTGGCCTGTATGTGCATGACGGCGGCGTGGTGGACTATACGGGCACAGGCAAATTCGCGGTGTCTTCCAGCGGCAAGGAAGCACTCAATATCCAGGGCGCTGGTTCCGCCGCCACAATATCGAGCGCGACCGTGAATACCGGAGGGTTCAATGCGATTTATGCCCAATATGCCGTCAGCGTGACCGTCAACGGCGATGTCCAGGCGCTGGGAAACCATGACTGGGCGATCGAGGTCTATAGCGGCGCCAATATCACCGTCAACGGCAATGTATCGGCGGCCAATGGATACGGCGTTTACGCGGGTGGCCATGGCACCAGCGTGACCGTCAACGGCAGCGTGTCCGCCAGCGGAAAGGGCAACGCGGGTGTCTACGCGAATGCTGGTACAACGGTAAACGTGACCGGAAACATCACCACCAGCGACGGCGCCGCGGTTGCGGCCTATCACCTTGGCACTGCCGTCAACGTGGGCGCGGCGGTGACGGCCAACTTCACCACGGCGGCAAGCGGCTACGTGGATGGCGGCGTGGCAGCGTATGGCGGCGCGAACGTCGTCATCGCCGGGGACGTTACCGTGAACACGGATGATGAGCAATACGCAGGCGCGTCGGCTTATTGGGGCAGCACCGTCACCATCGACGGCACGTTGACGGCCAACAAGGGCTGGATCAAGATCAACGGCGCCATGCTGAGCGCGGCGGCCGCGAAGGCCACAACCACCAAGGCGAACTACAAAACCTACACCGATTACGACGCCACGGTTTGGTTGAAAGATGCAGGCAGTTCGAACCATGCCGCGCCCGCGGCCGTGCCCACGCTGAATGAATACGCACTTTCGCTGCTGGCGCTGGCGCTGGCTGGTATGGCGGCGCCGCGGCGGCGGCAGGATGGCAGTCCGTGATTTACCCCGCCGCTGTGGATACGCACTGCTGAAATGGCGTGATGAATCCAGCGCCACGGCCGCGCAGGGCGAAAAATTTTTCGCCCCTACCGCTCGCCCGCCCGTGGCCGCCCCGCGCGGCCCGGCGTCAGGCGCTGCGGGGTGCGTTTTTGCAGCTCGGCGATGAAGCTCTCGCCGCCCAGCGCGTTGCGGCTGTGCACCGCCGCGCCCAGCTCGGTTTGCGCCTTGCTGCCTTGCGCGCCCTGCACCAGCCCGGCATAGGCTTGCTCGCGGGCAAACGGGGTGTTGCCCAGCGCCCAGTAAAGCGCATGGGGCGTCAGCAGCGGATCGCTGCGCAGGCCCACGTAGTGCGCGTGGCTGGACCACGGGTAATCGGCGGGTGCGGCCACCAAGCCGCCGGCGCGCACGGGGTTGAGGTCGATGTAGGCCATGCAGGCGAGCAGGTAACGCTCGCCTTCGAGCAGCGTGCTGCGGTAGCGCCCTTCCCATAGCGTGCCGGTGCGCGCGTGCCGGCGGTTGAAGCCGCGCACATAAAGCCGCCCGACGGCCTGCATCAGGCGCGAGATGCCGTCTTGCGTTTGGGGCGTGAGCAGCAGGTGCACGTGGTTGCCCATCAGCACATACGCATGCACGGCCACCTGCTGCGCCCGCGCGTGCGTGTGCAGCAGCTCCAGCCAGGTGCGCCGGTCCTGGTCATCGGCAAAAACCGCCTGCCGGTTGTTGCCGCGCTGGATGACGTGGTGCGGATAACCGGCCAGCGTGAAACGGGGTTGACGGGCCACGGGCTGTCCTTGAAAGCCCCAATTTTTCAGGCGTGCGCCAGTGCCGCCGCGCGCGGCTGTACGCGGCGGGTGATTTCGGCGCGGGCGGGCAGGGTTTTCAGGTCGTAGCTGGCCTGCATCGCCAGCCACGACGCAGCGTCGCCGCCAAAGTAGCGCGCCAGACGCTCGGCGGTGTCGGCGGTCACGGCGCGGCGCTCCTTGACGATTTCGTGCAGCCGCGTGGCAGGCACGGCCAGCGCCAGCGCCAGCGCGTTGACGCTCATTCCAAGCGGCGCCAAAAAGTCTTCGCGCAGCACCTCGCCGGGATGAATGGGGCGCATACGGTTGACAGGGCGGTTCATGTTTTGTCCTCAGTGGTAATCGACGATTTCGACCTCGGCCGGGCCTTGATCCGTCCAAGCGAAGCACACGCGCCATTGGCTGTTGATGCGAATGCTCCACAGCCCGGTGCGGTCGCCAGCCAGCTTTTCCAGCCGGTTACCCGGCAGCGAGCGCAAAAATTCCAGCGTTTGCGTGTCCCGGCACCGGAAGGAATGGATCATGGGCGCATGATATTACGCGCCGCGTAATACGTCAAGCGGGAGCGCGCGCCAATAGGCAGAAGGATTTTTTGCTCCGTAGTTCCACGCATAACTCCTGAACAAATAGCTGCCAGCGCTTGTTATATAAGGATTTATAGTGATTTTCTATCGTAAATCGTTGCATGGCAAGCGCGGCCAGCTATAAAAAAGATTGCGCAACATTCCCGCGCCAAACGCCAAATGTCTGGCAGCCAGGCACCCAGGCGCACCCCAAGGTGAACTCCAAAGCGCGCACGGCCACGCATAATCGCTTTCCATGCCCAGACCAAGCCAGCTTTTACACCCGCCGCGCACACCCGCGCCCACGCCCGCGGCGGCCACCATTTTGCTGTTGCGCGATACGCCGGACGGCATGGAGGTGCTGATGACGCGGCGCTCGCGGACGGCCAGTTTTGTGCCGGGCGCGTATGTGTTTCCGGGCGGGGGCATAGACGCGGCCGATGCCGCCGCGCACGCGCAGGCGGCGCGCCGCCCGGCGCAAGGCGACGCGCAGCTGACGCACGCCATCGCCGCCATCCGCGAAAGTTTTGAAGAGCTGGGCATGCTGCTGGCGCGCCACGCGGACGGCACGCCGGCCGGCGCGGCCGACGTGGCCGCGCTCGATCGCAAGGCGCCCTTTGCGCCGCAGTGCGCCGCGCTGGGCCTGACGCTGGCCGCCGATCAGGTCTATCCGTTGGCGCGCTGGATCACTGACCGCGACTTGCCGCGCCGCTTTGACGTGTCTTTTTTGGTCGCGCGGGCGCCCGCCGGCCAGACCCCGGTAGCCGACGAGGCCGAGCAGTTCGAGCCGGTCTGGGTGCGTCCGGCCGATGCGCTGGCGCGCCAGCGGGCGGGCGATTTCTTCATGATTTTCCCCACCATTCGCACGCTGCAACGCCTGAGCGCCTGGCCCACGGTGGATGCGGTGCTCACCGCCTGCGCCGGCGAGCAGCCGCTGTGGACCAGCTGCCCGCGCGGCGGCAAGCTGCGCGGCGCCGACGCCCGCTACATGGAGCACGAGCCGCAGTATGGCGAGCTGGAGCTGGTCAGCCCCGGCGGCCAGGTGGTGCACACGCTGGACTGGCAGCACGAGCACGCCGTGCCGCTGCTGAAAAACGTGCTGCGCCTGACCGCCCCCAACGCCAGCCACATGACCGGCCCCGGCACCAACAGCTACCTGGTGGGCTACGCCGCCAGCGGCTACATCGCGATCGACCCCGGCCCGGCCGACCAGGCGCACCTTAAGCGCCTGTGGCAGGCCGCCGGGGGCGACATCCGCATGATCGTGTGCACTCATTCGCACCCCGATCACGCGCCAGGCGCGCGCCCGCTGCAACAGCTGTGCGGCGGCAAGCCGCCCATTCTGGGGCTGCCATCGCACCCCACGGCAAATGCCAGCAGTGCCTTCACGCCCGACCGCGCGCTACAAGATCAGGAGCTGCTGGCGCTTGCCGGGCAAGCGCCGGAAGGCCAAATCACCCACACACTGCGGGTCATCCACACGCCCGGCCACGCCGCCAACCACCTGTGCCTGCTGCTGCAAGAAGACGGCCTGCTGTTTGCTGGCGACCATATCCTCAACGGCAGCACCACCGTGGTCGGCCCGCCCGACGGCAACATGACGGCGTACCTTGATTCGCTCGACAAACTCGATGCCGCCTGCGCCCAAAGCAGCGTGCAATTCATCCTGCCCGCGCACGGCCACGTGCTGGGCGGCGCGCGCACCGCCATCGCGCGGCTGAAGGCGCACCGCCTGGCACGCGAAGCCAAGGTGCGCGCCGCCATGCAGGCCGTGCCCGATGGCGGCCCGGACGACTGGGTCGCCATCGCCTACGACGACACGCCGCGCCGCCTGTGGCCGCTGGCCAAGCGCTCGCTGCTGGCGCACGTGGAGCGGCTGCGCGAGTTGGGGGTTTGATCCCCTCCCCTGCCAAAGAATTTGCAGGAAAAGCCGTGCCGCATACACATGCCGCGCTGGTTGCGCGGCAACAAGAAAAAGTGTGAAGTCCGCCGGTACGCCGGATTCTGTGCGCGGCGGTTGCCCGCCGCGTGACCGCCATCAATCTGGGCCGCCGGTCGCCCGTGCGGCTCGGTGCCACCTACCCGTTGGCTCGGCGGGCCGCCTCGATGCCAACCTACTTGGTGTTGCTGCGCGCAGAGATTGCCCGTTTCACCCGAACTTAAATCGGCTCGTCTCTGTTGCTCTGATCCTCACCTCGCGGTGGAGAGCCGTTAGCTCCTGCGCTGCCCTGTGCAGTCCGGACGTTCCTCCAGCGCACCCTTTCGGGTCTTGCGCCAGCGGCGGTCTGGCGGGCTTCACACCTCGCATTATGGCCGGGCATATGGATATACGCCACAATGAATAAAGAGCCGGTCACAATGCCGCCTTCAACACCCGTGCAGGAGAGCCATCAAATGAAAGCCAGCAACGTCCTCCAAACCATCGGCCGCACGCCGCACGTGCGCATCAACCGCCTGTTCGGCCCCGACGCCCAGGTGTGGATCAAGGCCGAGCGCGCCAACCCCGGCGGCTCCATCAAGGACCGCATCGCGCTGGCGATGATCGAAGACGCCGAGCAAGCGGGCCGCCTCAAACCCGGCGGCACCATCATCGAACCAACCAGCGGCAACACCGGCGTTGGCCTGGCAATGGTGGCCGCCGTCAAGGGCTACCGGCTGATACTGGTCATGCCAGACAGCATGAGCATAGAGCGCCGCCGCCTGATGCTGGCCTACGGCGCCACGTTTGACCTGACCCCGCGCGAAAAAGGCATGAAAGGCGCCATCGCCCGCGCCGAGGAACTGGCCGCGCAAACCCCCGGCGCGTGGATCCCGCAGCAGTTTGACAACCCCGCCAACGCCGCCGTGCACGAGCGCACCACCGCGCAAGAAATCCTGGCCGACTTCCCCGACGGGCTGGACGCGCTCATCACCGGCGTAGGCAGCGGCGGCCACCTGACCGGCTGCGCGCGCGTACTCAAAGCCAAATGGCCCGGCCTGAAGGTATACGCCGTGGAGCCTGACCAATCGCCCGTAATCAGCGGCGGCCAGCCCGGCCCGCACCCGATACAGGGCCTGGGCGCGGGCTTCATCCCCAAAAACCTGGACACCACATTGCTGGACGGCGCCATCCAGGTGCCAGCCGAAGCCGCACGCGAAATGGCCCGCCGCAGCGCGCGCGAAGAAGGCATGCTGGTCGGCATAAGCAGCGGCGCCACCCTGGCCGCCATAGCCAAAAAACTGCCCGAACTGCCGCCCGGCGCAAAAGTGCTGGGCTTTAACTACGACACCGGCGAGCGCTATTTGTCGGTGGAGGGATTTTTGCCGGCTTGAAATCGGGCGCTGCCAAGCTTGGCGGCGGCGCTGGGTGATTGAGCGCCGCGCACGGCCTGTTCCGTTTTTTCGTCAATAATTTGCAATTGACGAAAAAATGGAACATACTGCGCCATGCTTGCCGCTACCAACACCCAGCGCATCTTTCATCTGTCCAGCCGCAAAGGGCTGCTGCGCGCCAGTGATCTGGGCGCCATCAAGGCGCCCCGGATCGCCCTGACGCGCCTGACCGCCGCTGGTTTGCTGGACAAGGTGGGGCGCGGTCTTTACCGCTTGCCTGGGCATCCGGGGTCGGAACACGAAAGCCTTGTGGTCATCGCCAACAAGGTCCCACAAGCCGTGTTTTGCCTGCTGACCGCCCTGCAATTTCACGAACTGACGACGCAACTGCCGCGCCAGGTCTGGATTGCCATGCCGCGCGGCAGCCATGCACCGCGCATCGGCTACCCACCGATCAAGATGGTTCAGATGACAGGCGGCGTTTACTCCGATGGCATCGAGACGTTTGAGCGCGACGGCGTGACGCTGCGCGTGTACAGCGTGGCCAAAACCGTGGCGGACTGCTTCAAGCACCGCAACAAGATCGGTCTGGACGTGGCGCTGGAGGCGCTCAAGGACGCGCGCACCAAGCGCAAGGCCACGGCCGATGAGCTATGGCGCTACGCCAAGCTCTGCCGTGTGGCCAACGTGATGCGCCCATATCTGGAAGTCATTGAATGAGCAACATCGCCGCATCCGTGCGCGCCCGCTTGCTGAACATCGCCAAGGCGCAGGGCGCGGACTTCCAGCAGGTGCTGGCGCGCTTCGCGCTGGAGCGCATCCTCTATCGTCTGGCGCAATCGCGGCATGCGGATCGCTTTTTGCTCAAGGGAGCGTTGCTGTTCACGCTCTGGTACGACATGCCGCACCGGGCCACGCGCGACGCTGGCCTGCTGGGTTTTGGCGCGAGCGATCTGGAGTCGCTTGCGCAGGCCTTCCGCGAAATCGCCGCCATTGCCGTGGATGACGGCATCGTGTTCGACCCGGCCTGCGTCACCGCCGATGAAATCCGCAAGGACGCAGGTTACGGCGGCATCCGCCTGGTCATCGCGGGCGAATTGTCCAAGGCGCGCTGCAAGGTGCAGATCGACGTTGGCTTTGGCGATGCCGTCACGCCTGGCCCGGTGGATGCGGTCTATCCAGTACTGCTGGATGATTTGCCCGCGCCCCGGCTTCGGGCTTATCCGGTCTATACCGTCGTCGCAGAAAAGCTTCACGCCATCGCGCTGCTGGGCATGACCAACAGCCGCGTGAAAGACTACTTCGACCTGTCGGTACTGCTGGAGCGCGAAATCCTCGACCCCGGCCTGCTGGCCCAGGCGATCAAGGCCACGTTCAAGCGGCGCGGCATGGCCGTACCCGCCCAACTGCCGGTTGGCCTGACGGACGAATTCGCGCACGATCCATCGCGGCAGGCGCTGTGGCAGGCGTTCGTCAAGAAAAATGAAATCGACCCCGAACCATTGGCCACCATCGTGAAGCTGCTGCGTGCCGCCCTGGAACCTGCCCTGAACCTGGCCGCGCAGTGACGGTCCATTTGCAGATAGTAGCAACGCGGCATTGCGTGTGCCTGAATATTCACATCAGATCAGCCGGCAGCGCTTGCTGGACAAGCGCTGGCAGCTATTGAAATGATAGAAACCTGGGCGGCAACGGGGCTGCGCGGACGCGGGCGCGAAAATAATTTCGGCCACTTTGGGTTGCCCACCCGTATACGTTACTCATGCCGTCCACGCTGGCGCCGATATTCGCTGATGACTTCGTCAGCCGTCGGATTGGCTTTGCCCATGCCGCCGATCAGGACGGCCGGGATGGTGCCGCGCATGACGGCGTTCAATTGCTGCAACCGGCGTTCGGTATCAGGCTCTGACGGCACCGATGTCAGCCGGTAGCTGGATTGCAACCGCGCGGGCACGCCTGCGGTGCGCAGCTCGTCCAGCAAGCGCCGCGCCCGTTGCGCATCTTCTTTCGGGCAGTTGGCAGCCGCAAACACCAGCACTGTGTTTTCGGGCGCGTCATCAGGCATGAACACCTGCACGAAGCCGTTTGGATTGGCGGCGGCGGCCTGCTTCATCAATGCCTTGTCAGAGTGCCGGTATTGCCAATAGCCGCCAAAGGCCAGCAAGACGAGCACTACCCACACCCATGAAATCCTGAACATGAAACCTCCGGCAAAAACTGCTGCGCCGCCGCCCTTCGCATCGCAGCCGGAACCAGCGCCAGCGCGAAAGGGGGCGTTGGCGCCAGAACGTTCAAAACCCCATCTTCTTCTTCATCTCCTGATCAATCCAGATGCGGGCATAAAACGGCGCGCCGCGGGTTGCGGCGACGTAGAACTCGCCGCCGTAGTTTTTGACCCAGGGCCACCAGGCGGTGTAGCCGTAGGCGTTGGGCAGCCAGATGGCCGGGGCCGCATCGACGATTTGCGTGGTCAGCTCTTGCAGCGTTTTTTGGCGTTTTTTATCGTCGCGCTCGCTGTTGGCGGCCAGCACGGCGGCGTCAAATTTGGGGTCGTCCCACATGGATGAGTTGTAGAACTGGGTCTTGCCAAAGTTGATGCGCAGCGATGCCTCGGGGCTGTTGTCGGGCGTGCTGTTGACGTAGCCTTCGGCGTTGGTGCGCTTGATCATGGTTTGCAAAAAAGCGCCGTACTCCATGGGCACGATGTTGATCTTGACGTTGACGGCTTCCAGATAGGCCGCGATCAGGGCCAGCAGCTCCAGCCGGACCTGGTCGCAGGCGCAAGCTTGCACGGTGAAGGCAAAGCCGTTGGGGTAGCCCGCCTCGGCCAGCAATTTTTTGGCCTTGACCGGGTCGTACCTAAACAGCTCTTGCACCGATTCGGGCTGCTCCTTGAGCGGTTTGTGATAGCCCACGAAGTCCGGGTGCATGGGGAAGGTGAACATCTCGGCATTGCCGCCGTAAAACTTGTCGATGATTTCCTGTTTGTTGACGGCCATGTTCAGCGCGCGGCGCACGCGGATGTCGGTAAACGGTTTTTTGTCCACGCGCAGGCTGATGCGGTAGCCGGCCGATGACAGGTGGCGGCTCCACTTGAGCTGGGGGGTGGTTTTTTTCAGCTCGGCGGCGTCTTCCCAGGAGATGGCCGACAAAATGTCGATCTTGCCCGTGCGCAAGGCCGCTTTTTGCGCGGCTGGCTCCTTGAGCACGCGGTGAATCAGCTTGTCCACATAGGGCAGTTTGTATTCCTTGCCGTTGATGGTTTCCTTGCCCCAGTAAATCGGATTTTTGCTGAACGTCAGTTGGCTGCCGATGACCACGTCGGTCAGCATGAAGGGGCCGGTGCCGTTGACATTGCGCCAGTTGCCCGCGCCGCCGTTGGGCGCATCGGCCACCTCATGCGGGTAGATGCCGCTGTACCAGCCATTGCCCCAGCGGTAGCTCCAGTCGGACAGGTAGCTGTTGAAGTGAAAAACCAGCGTATGCGCATCCCTGGCCTCCACCTTGTCCACGTAGTCCAGATAGCCGGGCAGGCGCTTGGGGCTGTCGCGCAGGCGGTTGAAGGTGAACACCACGTCATCGGCCACAAAGCCGCGCTCGGCCATCACGCCGGGCTTGGCGGGAAATTTGACATCCTGGCGCAAGTGAATCACCAGCGTCAGCGGGCCGCTCCATTCCCAGCTTTGCGCCAGCTCGCCCGCAATGGCGTCCTCAGGCGCCGCGCCGGTGTAGGTAAAGCCGTAAGGGCCGCCATGCCCCTTGGCCTTGCTCATGTCGATGGAAAAAAGCTGCTCATAAAACTGGCCGGTATCGCGCGTTTGCAAGGACGCTTGCCAGTCGGCCAAGTCCCATGACAGCGTGGTGACGCCGGTGCTGGGGGTGGCAACTTCCAGCGTGCCGCCGTACCTTGGCGGCTCGGCCTGCGCCAGCGCGCCAGCGGCCGCGGCAGCCAGCGCCACTCCCACGCCCCAGCGTGCCGCGGCGGCCCTGATGGATGATTTCATGTTTTGTCTCCTTGCAATGAACGGGTTGCCTGCGCAAATAAAGCGCGGCCCTGTTCACATCGTAGCTGCAACCAGCGCCAGCGTTGCTGATTACAGGCAAGAAAAAACCCAACCGGCAGCGGTTGGGTTTTTTTGAAGGGTGGTGGAGAGGAGGAGGATCGAACTCCCGACCTCCGCATTGCGAACGCGGCGCTCTCCCAGCTGAGCTACCCCCCCACGAGGGATGCAAATTCTAGCGCGTCTGGCGTCTTTCTACAATCGCCGCATGTTCCCATCACCGGATGCGCCGCGGCCAGAGTTGCCTTTGCTGGCCGGACTCAACCCTGAGCAACTGGCCGCCGTTACCTTGCCGCCCGAGCACGCGCTGATTCTGGCGGGCGCGGGTTCCGGCAAAACGCGCGTGCTGACCACGCGCATTGCCTGGCTGCTGCAAACGCGGCAGGTTTCACCCGGCGGGGTGCTGGCCGTCACTTTTACCAACAAGGCGGCGCGCGAGATGCTCACGCGCCTGACGGCCATGCTGCCGCTGAATGTGCGCGGCATGTGGATTGGCACTTTTCATGGGCTGTGCAACCGCTTTTTGCGTGCGCATTACAAGCTGGCGGCGCTGCCGCAGGGGTTTCAGATTCTGGATACGCAAGATCAGCTGTCGGCCATCAAGCGGCTGGTCAAGCAGTACGGCATTGATGACGAGCGCTTTCCGCCCAGGCAGTTGCAGTGGTTTATTGCCGGTTGCAAGGAGGACGGCCAGCGCCCCGCCGATGTGCACGTAACCGATGCCGAAACGCGCCGCAAGGTGGAGATTTACCAGTTGTACGACGAGCAGTGCCAGCGCGAAGGCGTGGTTGACTTTGGTGAGCTGATGCTGCGCAGCTACGAGCTGCTGCGTGACAACCAGCCGCTGCGCCAGCACTACCGGCAGCGCTTTGGCCATATCCTGATCGACGAGTTTCAGGACACCAACCGCCTGCAATATGCCTGGATCAAGGTCATTGCCGGGCTGCCCGCCGAAGGCGGCGGCGGCGCCATCATGGCGGTGGGCGACGATGACCAGAGCATCTACGCCTTTCGCGGCGCGCGCGTTGGCAACATGGCCGACTTTGTGCGCGAATTTCACGTGCAGCGCCAAATCAAGCTGGAGCAAAACTACCGCAGCCACAGCCACATCCTTGACAGCGCCAACGCGCTGATCGCGCACAACCAGCGGCGGCTGGGCAAACAGCTGCGCACCACGCAAGGCGCGGGCGAGCCGGTGCGCGTGTATGAAGCGCCCAGCGACTTCGCCGAAGCCGAATGGGTGGCCGATGAACTGCGCCAACTGGTGCGCGGCGACGGGCTGGCGCGCAGCCAGATCGCCGTGCTGTACCGCAGCAACGCGCAAAGCCGCGTGCTGGAAACGCAGCTTTTCAACGCCGGCGTGCCCTACCGCGTGTATGGCGGCCTGCGCTTTTTTGAGCGCGCCGAGATCAAGCACGCGCTGGCCTATCTGCGCCTGATCGAAAACCCGCGCGACGACACCAGCTTTTTGCGTGTGCTCAACTTTCCGCCGCGCGGCATCGGCGCGCGCACGGTCGAGCATTTGCAAGACGCCGCCCGCGCCGCCGGCCTGCCGCTGCATGACGCCGTGCGCGGCGTGCCCGGCAAGGCCGGCGCCAACCTGGCCGCCTTCGTCGCCAAAATCGACGTGCTGCGCGAGCAGACCGAAGGCAAAACGCTGCGCGACATCATCGAGCTGATGCTGGACGCCAGCGGCCTGATCGAACACTACCGCGCCGAAAAAGAAGGCGCCGACCGCGTCGAAAACCTGCAAGAGCTGGCCAGCGCCGCCGAAAGCTTTGTCACCCAGGAAGGCTTTGGCCGCGACGCCGTGGCGCTGCCGGTGGACGAAACCGCCGCCGCGCCGCTGACGCAAAGCCCGGCCAGCCAGGGCATCGACCCCGATGCACCGCCCCCATTGGCCAGCGCGCCAGTTGACAGCGCCACCGGCGAAACCCTCAGCCCGCTGGCCGCCTTTTTGACCCATGCCGCGCTGGAAGCGGGCGACCACCAGGCGCAAGCCGGCCAGGACGCCGTGCAACTGATGACCGTGCACTCGGCCAAAGGGCTGGAGTTTGACGCCGTGTTCATCACCGGCCTGGAAGAAGCGCTGTTCCCGCACGAAAACGCCATGTCAGACCACGACGGGCTGGAAGAAGAACGCCGCCTGATGTACGTCGCCATCACCCGCGCGCGCAAACGCCTGTACCTGAGCCACGCGCAAACCCGCCTGCTGCACGGCCAGCCGCGCTACCACGTGCGCAGCCGCTTTGTGGATGAACTGCCCGAAGCCGCGCTCAAATGGATCACCCCCAAACGCGGCGGCTTTGGCAGCTTTAGCGCCGCGCCCGCCCAGCGCGTGCCGCAACCAGCCTGGGGCCGCAGCGCCATCTACCCCGAAATGACCCAAAGCAGCGCCGCGCACGGCATCGCCACCGGCATGACCGTATTCCACAACAAATTTGGCCAGGGCCGCGTACTGGCGGTAGAAGGCGCCAGCACCGACGCCCGCGCCCAAGTCAGCTTCCCGCGCCACGGCGTCAAATGGCTGGCGCTGGCGGTGGCCAAGCTGACGGTGGTGGATTGATCCCAGCCCTGCTTGTTTGATAGCTGCCGCGCCGCTGCCTACTTCCTGAACACATTCTGAATCCGCTGCAAATTCTCCATGCCGTAGTGTTCAGTGGGTTCTATGATGCTGCCCTCGCCATATTCGTTCCAGCAGCAAAACATCCCGAATTTCTTGGTCTTATCCATATTGGCGGTTATTTTTGCATACCCGGCGCGCAGATGGGTTTCAAACTGATCCGGCGTGGACATGCGGTTGTTTGCCACGCCATTGCGCCAGGGCGATTCGTCGGCGCCCGAAGACATCGGCAGGAAATACGGAATATTTCCCAGCGCCGGATTCGCCAGAATCGAATCCCACTGTCCACGATAACCTCTGTCAAAATCGGCGTAGGAAATTTGTGAAATACCGTTGTAGTTATAAGCCGTGATGGCATCCAGCCCGTAACTCTGTAAGGGAGATAGCGCCGGTATGGCTGATGCGGTAATCTGGCCGCCTACAAAATATATGCCTTTCAACCCCTTGGCTTTTGCCTTGTCGCGCGCGTAATTGAGCATGTCGGCCACAGATGCAAATCCGCTGGCTTGGGATTGAGGCATCAACTCGCCGCCATTGAAGATGAATACCGCAGGCTTGCCGTCGATATAAAAATATTCTTGTCTAGGCTTGCCGCTCTCGTCAAAGATATGTTTGGTAAGCCAGTGGGTCACCAGCGCGTCCCAGTCGTCGTGTGATTTTGGATACCCATCATGATTGGCCCACATCAGGGTATAGGGAACGCGCGTTTTGTTCGCTGTCTTGAGGTAGGTCAGGATAGGCGCTTCCGACGCATCCGGCTTGCCGCGCCAGTACCATGCGATGGATACAAAATCAATTCCATAGTCGGCCATCCATGCCAGTTGCTGGTTGACTATGCTCACATCGTTATTGTCGTACCAGCCAAGCAGTGGCTTTCTATCGGGATATGGTTTGATGCAGCCCCACCAGTTATCAACGGTGGCGCAATTAAGAGCGTTGAATACGGTTGGAGACCATTGCCCAAAATAATACATGCCAAGAGTGATCCGGTTTGGATTGGGCGGTGGCGTATTGTCTTTCCACGTGGCAAACATCACCGTATTGGCGCTGATCTGAATACTCGCCCCGGCAGCGTACTTGGTACCCGTGGCGCTGTTGAGCGCCCAGCCGTCAAACGTCGCATTGGGTTTGCTGATCGCTCCCGCCAGGATCACAGGCGGATTGGCGCGCACTGCAATGGCAAAGCTGTTGGCTTGCTGCCCCGCGCTTTGGCTGGGCGGGGTGGGCGTGCCGCCGTTGGCGTTGTAGCTCAGGGTGTAGGCGTTGCGCTGGTACAGGCCGTAGAAGGTGGTGTCGGCGCTGATGGTTTGGCTGTTGCCTGCTATTGGAGCGGCGTCGGCGGCGGTCTGGCTGCTCCAGCCGGCGGGCGTCCATGTGCCCGATCCGTCGTTGTAGGTGTTTTGCGCCAGCAATGTGACTGGGGCGCTGGTGGCTTTGTTGTACATGGTTGCCACGGCCATGCGGCTGGACATGGAGGCACCGGCGTAGTCTTGAAAGGTGGCTTTCAGCCATTTGCTGTAGATGGCATACAGCGTCAGGTTGCGCTCTGGCATGGTGTAGGACAGCAGCGGGCCGGTGGCGTCTTTGTCGATGTTCCAGCCCACGAAGTCCCAGCCGGGTTTGCCAGCCACTGGTGATAAGTCAACCAGCGTGCCGCCGACGGCGCTGGCCGGGCCTTTGGTAATGGAGGTGCCGCCGTTTTCTTGATAGTTGTAGGTGATCTGGTAAGAGGTGCCGGGGATTGGCTCTGGTCCAGGGCCGGGTCCTGGGCCTGGGCCGGGTTGGCTGTCGCTGCTGCCGCCACCGCCGCCGCAGGCGGCCAGCAGGCATGCAAATAGCAGGCCCAGCAGGGCTTTCCAGATGGCTTTCATGAAGTCTTCCTTCCTCTTGCAGTGATCAATCGTGGCGCACAGGCGCGCTTGGCGGCGCTGGGCGCAATGTCATCTGCCCATGAATAAAAGTCAAGTATTACTTCGTGAACTATTACCGAAAATTATTGATTTTTTGAGGATTTTTTGAAGTGGCTTTGGTTTGCTGGCGCTGAAATTACAAACATGATAGCTGCCAGCGCATGTTCAGTAAGGATTTGATGGTATTTAACGCTATAAACCATTGCACATCAGGCGCTGGCAGCTATCATAAATGTATCTGCAGGTTGGCGCTGATGCAAATCCGAAGCCCAACGCCTGCAAGCCCACCACGCGCGGCTGCGCTGGCTTTCGAGACCGGCGGCGGCAAGTTTGGGGGGGCGCCAACCTGCGACGATGGCACGAGAGAGCAGCGCTCACGCCTGCCATGGATTGATTAGCGGCAGGCCCAGTCCGGCGAAGTCTTTCACGTTGCGCGTGACCAGTGTCAGGCCGTGCTGCAAGGCCGTGGCTGCCAGCAGGCCGTCGATGGCTGGCAGTGTGCGGCGGGCGGCGGCTTGCACGCGGCCCCAGCGGTCGGCCACTTGCGCGTCGATGCCCAGCAGCCGCGCGGTGAAGTAGTTGGGCAACTCCACTTCCAGCCAGTCCGACAAAGCCTGGCGAAATGCCGGGTCGGCCACGCTTTCGATGCCCTTGCGGATTTCACCCAGGCTCAGTACGGAAAGGTACAGCGACTGGCGCGGGCGCGCCTGCATCCACGCCACGACGTTGGCGTTGGCTTTGCGGTTGCGCAGCTCGGACAGGACGTTGGTGTCAATCAGGTAGCTCAAAACGTGACCTCGCGCGGCAGGCTGCGGTTGCGCTCAAAGCTGATTTCATCGTGTCCGGCCAGCGGCGAGGCGCGCATGAAATCCACCAGCGACTGCTGGTTGCCGCAAAGGCGGTCGAACAGCTCGCGCGAGATCACCACCGCTACCGAGCGCCCGTGCAGCGTGATGTCTTGTGGCTCTTGCCGGGCGGCGTGCTTGACCAGTTCCGAAAATCGCGCCTTGGCGGTTTGCATTTGCCAGCTTTGCATGATTGGCCTCGCTATTGATAAAGCTGACCTGATCGGTCTGACTTGGTAAGTCTTGATTTTAACGTGGTGCGCATCACCCGCGCCGCACGCGGCGCAGCTCGTCGATGATCAGGCCGGCCACGCCGATGGTTATGGCGGCGTCGGCGATGTTGAAGGCGGGAAAGTGGCCGCCGTGAAAGAGCGGCTTGAGCGCGGCCCAGTGAAAGTCCAGAAAGTCGATTACATGGCCGTGCCACAGCCGGTCGATGACGTTGCCCAAAGCGCCGCCCAGGATCAGGCCAAGCGAGAAGGAAAACAGTTTTTGCTGCGCATGCGCGCGCAGCAGCCAGATGATGAAGACCGCCGCGGCCAGCGCCAGCGCGGCAAAAAACCAGCGCTGCCAGCCGCCCGCGCCGGCCAAAAACGAAAACGCCGCGCCGCTGTTGTGCGCGCGCACGAGGTTGAAAAAGCCGGTAACGGCGGCGCCGCCGCCCAGCGGGTAGTGCGACACGATCAACTGCTTGATGATCTGGTCGAGCAGCACTACCAGCGCGGCGATGGCTAGCCACAGGAGTAAGCGTTTGCGGGGCATTTCAGTTGTGGTTGTTTATGACGGATGCAACCTTGCCCCCTCCCCCTTTGGGGGAGGGCTGGGGTGGGGGCTTGCGGCGTTGGCATGAATGTCTGGCTTTGATGCGCTGCTGCCCCCATCCCTGCCTTCCCCCAGGGGGGGAAGGAGTAATTCAAACGCAAACCCGGCTTTCGCCGCCGCCAAACAGGTTGCTGACGCAACGCCCGCACAGCAGCGGGTGGGCCGGGTCGGCGCCGACGCTGGGGGCGTAGTGCCAGCAGCGCTCGCACTTGGTGTGTTTTGACGCGCTGGCGCTTACCTGGAGCGCGCTGCCAGATACCAAATTGATAGCTGAGGTGATGAAGATGAATTTCAGGTCGGCGCCCAGGCTGGCCAGCAAGGCGTGGTCGGCTTGGGGTACGGTCAGGGTTACTTCGGCTTGCAGCGACGAGCCTACCGCGCCTTGTTCGCGCAGCGCTTCGATCTCCTTGTTGACGGTTTCGCGGATGGCGCGGATGCGCGACCACTTGGCCAGCAGGGCGTCATCGGGCGCGGCAAACTGCCAGTACTCTTGCAGGAAGATGGAGTCGCTGTCGCCAAACAGTTGCCACGCCTCTTCGGCGGTAAAGCTCAGCCACGGCGCGATCCAGCGCAGCATGGCGTGCGTCAGGTGCCACAGCGCGGTTTGCGCGCTGCGGCGCGCCAGGCTTTTGGCGGCGGTGGTGTACAGGCGGTCTTTGAGGACGTCCAGGTAAAAGCCGCCCAGGTCTTCGGAGCAAAACAGTTGCAGTTTGGCGACCACGGGGTGAAATTCATACACCTCGTAGTGCGCCAGCACTTCGGCTTGCACCTGGGCGGCGCGGGCCAGCAGCCAGCGGTCGATTTCCAGCATTTGCGCCGTCGGCACGGCGCTGGCGGCGGGGTCGAAGTCGCTGGTGTTGGCCAGCAAAAAGCGCAGCGTGTTGCGGATGCGGCGGTAGGTGTCGATCACGCGCGCCATGATTTTGTCGTCGCCCGCGATGTCGCCCGCGTAGTCGCTGGCGGCAACCCACAGGCGCAGGATTTCGGCACCCCATTTTTTGTTGGCTTGCTGCAAGTCGATGCCGTTGCCCAGCGACTTGCTCATCTTGCGGCCTTGCGAATCGACGGTAAAGCCGTGCGTGAGCAAGCTGCGGTAAGGCGCGCGGCCGCGGATGGCGGCGGCCAGCAGCAGCGATGAGTGAAACCAGCCGCGGTGCTGGTCGTGGCCTTCGAGGTACATGTCGGCCTCTGGCCCGCTGGCGTGATGTTCGCCCGGATGGGTGCCGCACAGCACGTGGTCGAAGGTGGAGCCGGAGTCAAACCACACTTCAAGGATGTCGTTGAACTTGCGGTAGTGGCGCGCGTCTTCGGCGCCCAGAATTTCTTCGGCGCTGACGCGGCTCCAGGCTTCGATGCCGCCTTGCTCGATGATGTCCGCGGCCTGATCCAGAATTTCCAGCGTGCGCGGGTGCGGCTCATCGGTTTCCTTGTGCAGGAAGAAGGCGATTGGCACGCCCCAGGCGCGCTGGCGGCTGATGACCCAGTCGGGCCGGCTGGCGATCATGTCGCGCAGCCGCGCCTTGCCCGATGGCGGGTAAAACGCGGTTTGCTCGATGGCGCGCAGCGCGGTGGTGCGCAGTGTTTCGGGCGCTTTGTCTTTGGTGAAGATGCCCTCGCCCTCGTCCATGCGCACAAACCATTGCGACGCGGCGCGGTAGATGACGGGCGATTTGTGCCGCCAGCAGTGCGGGTAGCTATGGGTGATGACGCTGGTGGCAAGCAGGCGGCCGGCATCGCGCAGCGTCTGGATGATGACGGGCGTGGCCTGCCAGATGTCCTGGCCGCCAAACAGGGCAAAGTCGGCCGCGTAGCTGCCGCCGGCTTGCACCGGGTTCAGGATGTCGGCGTGCGCCAGACCGTGCGCGACGCAGGAGTTGAAGTCATCCACGCCATACGCGGGCGCCGAGTGCACGATGCCGGTGCCGTCGGTGTCGGTGGCGTAGTCGGCCAGATAAACGGGCGCCAGGCGCCGGTAGCCCTCATGCACATCATGCAGCGGATGTTTGAAGTTCAGCCCCGCCAGCTTGCTGCCCGGCGCGCTGGCAATCACCTGGCCTTGCAGGCCGTAGCGTTGCAGGCAATCGGCCACGCGCGCGGCGGCCAGCAGCAGCAGGCCGCGCGGGGTGTCAACCAGCGCGTATTCGATTTGCGGGCCGGGGTTGAGCGCCTGATTGGCGGGGATGGTCCACGCGGTGGTGGTCCAGATCACCGCGTAGGCTGGCTTGTCCAGCCGGGGCAGGCCAAAGGCGGCGGCCAGCTTGTCCGGCTCGGCGACCTCGAACGCCACATCCAGCGTGTGGCTTTGCTTGTCGATATATTCAATCTCGGCCTCGGCCAGCGCCGAGCCGCAGTCAAAGCACCAGTACACTGGTTTGAGGCCGCGATAGACAAAGCCGCGCTCGATCAGCCGCTTGAACAGCCGCAGCTCGCCCGCCTCGTTGGCGAAATTCATCGTCGTGTACGGATGCTCCCAGTCGCCCAGCACGCCCTGGCGCTTGAAGTCCTGCATTTGCTGCGCGATTTGTTCGGTGGCGTAGGCGCGGCCTTTGGCCTGCATCTCGTCGCGGCTCAGGTTGCGGCCAAACTGCTTTTCAATCTGGTTTTCAATCGGCAGACCGTGGCAGTCCCAGCCCGGCACGTAGTGCGCGTCCAGCCCCTTGAGCTGGCGCGTCTTGACGATCATGTCTTTCAGGATCTTGTTGACCGCATGGCCTGCGTGCAACTGGCCGTTGGCGTAGGGCGGGCCGTCGTGCAGGATGAACCTTGGGCGCCCGGCGCGCGCCTGGCGCAGGCGCTGATACAGCCCTTTTTCTTCCCACTCGCGCACCCAGGCCGGCTCGCGCCGGGGCAAATCGCCGCGCATGGGAAAGGGCGTGTCGGGCAGGTTGAGGGTGGCGCGGTAATCGGTTTTGTTGTCTGCTGTCATGGCTGGGAATACCCACTGAATATGGATCAAAAACGCCGCTTGCGCCCGGTCAGACTGCGCAACCAGCTATGAATATGGGAGCGGGGCGCTTGCGCGCAGCGGCTGGGCAGCCGTGCGCCGCCCCGTCAAATTCGGCCCGTGCGGGCCGCCAGCCAGGCGCTGGCGGCGGCGCGGTCGCGCGCTATGCCGGCGGCCAGCGCCGCCAGGCTGTCATAGCGCAACTCGTCATGCAATTTGTGCAGCAAATCCACCCGGATGATTTTACCGTAGCCCCCCTCGGCGCCCAGGTGCGCGGGCCAGTGCAGCACGTGCGCCTCCAGCAGCACGCGCCCGCCATTGACATCGCGCGCGTCGAGCGACGGGCGCACACCCAGATTGGCCACGCCGGGCAGCGGCTGCGCGCCCAAACCATGCACATCGACCACGAAGATGCCGCTGGCGGCGGGCTTCCAGTGCGCAAAGCGCAAATTCAGCGTGCGAAAACCGTCGCCCGCGCCCGGTGCGCTCTCGCCCAGCGCGCGCCCCAGCTTGCGCCCGCGCACCACGTGGCCGCTGATGGAGTAGGGCCGCCCCAGCAGCGCCGCCGCGTCCTGCATCCGGCCCTCGGCCAGCGCCGCGCGCACCGCCGTGCTGGACACGCGCTGGCCGTGCACCTCGTAACTCATCATGCGCGCCACGTCAAACCCGTGGCGCTGGCCCGCCGCGTCCAGCATGGCGTAGTCGCCCGCGCGCCTGGCGCCAAAGCGAAAGTCGTCGCCTGCCAGCACGTAGCGCGCGCCCAGCCCGCGCACCAGCACGCCGTCGATAAAGTCCTGCGGCGGCTGCGCGGCCAGCCGGGCATTGAAGGGCAGCACCACCGTCTGATCCACGCCGCAAGCGGCCAGCTCGCCCAGCTTGTCGCGCAGCGTGCCAATGCGCGCGGGCGCAAGATCGGGCTTGCGCGTGGTCTGCGCGAACCAGTCGCGCGGATGCGGCTCGAAAGTCAGCACGCAACTGGGCACGCCGCGATGCGCGGCCTCGTTGCGCAGCAGCGCCAGCATCGCCTGATGGCCGCGATGCACGCCGTCGAAATTGCCGATGGTCAGCGCGCAACGGGGCGCGATGCCAGGGTGGCGCAAGCCGCGGAATATCTTCATAGTATGCTTTTTGTAGCGCCAGGCGCACGCCAGCAGAGCGCCAGGAGCCTGAATGTTACAAAACAAGAGTATATTGCGGCAAGCGCCCGGCGCTGTGGCGGCGCCGGACACGAATCGTGATTTTTTCTCCCACAGGAGTGGTTTCGTGAAAGTGCTCAAGCTGTCGGCACAAGGGCTGCCGCAGTCGTGGATATCGCTGGAGCAGGCGGTCATCCACTACGCGGCCGATGAAGTGCGCTGGGAAGCGGGCCAGCAGGTAACCCTGTTTCGCGGCGGCCACAACGCCATCACGGGCCTGCAATCGGCCATCGCCGTCAACAGCATCATCGGCACCCGGGGCGTGCCGCGCATCAACCCGTTCGATCTGCGTCCCGGCCTGACCAACGCCAAACTGTTTGCCCGCGACCGCAACCTGTGCGCCTACTGCGGCGGACTGTTTGACGAAACCGGGCTGACGCGCGAACACATCATCCCGCTGGCGCAAAACGGCCGCGACATCTGGATGAACGTCGTCACCGCCTGCCGCGCGTGCAACCACCGCAAAAGCAACCGCACGCCCGAGCAGGCCCACATGCCCCTGCTGTACGCGCCCTACGTGCCCAGCCTGTGGGAAGACTTCATCCTGCGCAACCGCCGCATCCTGACCGACCAGATGGAATTTTTGATGGCGCACCTGCCCAAAAACTCGCGCCTGCATGGGTGATTGGGACGCATCGCCTACATGCCCCGCCTGATCTTCTTTTGCGGCCACGCAGGCACCGGCAAAACCACGCTGGCCAGACGCGCGCTGATCGAGCTGCGCCAGCGCCACGGCCAGTCCTTTTGCCTGCTGGACAAGGACACCCTGTACGGCCAGTACAGCAGCGCCGTCATGGGCGTGCTCACCGGCGACGCCAACGACCGCGACAGCCCGCTGTTCTTGCGCCACCTGCGCGAGCCCGAATACACCGGCCTGCTGAACACCGCGCGCGAAAACCTGGCGCTGGGCGTGGACTGCATGGTGGTTGGCCCGCTATCCAATGAAGTGCGCGCTCACCATCTGGCCGACCGCGCCTGGCTGCGCGTGGACGGCGGCGTGCAAGTACATGCCGTGTGGGTGCACCTGCGCGAGGACGAAGCGCGCCGCCGCATCGCCGCGCGCGCCAACCCCAACGACGCCTGGAAGCTGGCGCACTGGGTCGAATACCGCCAGCGCCTGTTCATGCCAGCGGCCTCCGACTACCCGGAACTGCTGATGTTCGACAACACCGCGCCAACCGGGCAGGACTTTGATGCGCTGATGCGGGCGCTGACGGTGCCTGACAGCAGCCGATAACCGCAAAAATTACCTTGCAATTCTGGAATTTAGTTCCATAATTGCAAGGATGATTGAGCGCCACATTACCGCTGAGCTTGACCAATTGCTGGACAGCAGCCCAGCCGTGGCCTTGCTTGGCCCGCGGCAGGTGGGCAAGACCACGCTGGCGCTGACCGTGGCCGAACGGCGGCCCGCGATCTATCTGGATCTGGAGTCCGACGCCGACCGCGCCCGGCTGGCCGAGCCGGAGCTTTATCTGGCGCAGCATCAGGACAAGCTGGTGATTCTGGATGAAGTCCATCGCCTGCCGGGTCTGTTCCAGAACCTGCGCGGGTTGATCGACCGGGGACGGCGCGGCGGGCGCAAGACGGGCCGG
>Ga0209628_10000559_pt1 | contig 23117 bp, 25 predicted proteins | sample TergutCu122P4_FD_187285 | JGI IMG/M metagenome (GOLD analysis project Ga0209628, IMG submission 187285) | Cubitermes ugandensis P4 segment gut microbial communities from Kakamega Forest, Kenya - Cu122 P4 (SPAdes) (version 2) | ecosystem: Host-associated > Arthropoda: Insects > Digestive system...
ATTAGAACCATCTGCATTCGTAGCTGTTAATTTAACAGTATACGTACCTGCTGTTGTGTAGGTGTGAGATGGATTTTGTAACGTAGAAGTATTACTAGAACCACTTGTAGGATTGCCAAAGTCCCATAGCCATGATGTTGGTGTATTTGTAGAAGTGTCTGTGAAGGTAACTGTAAGTGGCGATGTTCCAAATGTTACATTCGTAGTGAAGTTGGCTACAGGTGGTTTTGGTACATATGGTGCAGATATGGTAATATATCCTGTTTTTGTATTTGTATTTGAACCAGTTGCATTTGTTGCTGTTAATGTAACTGTATATGTGCCTGCTGTTGAGTATGTATGTGTTGGGTTTTGTAACGTAGACGTATTGTTAGATCCGCTTGTAGGATCTCCGAAATTCCACAGCCAAGAAGTTGGTGTATTAGTAGATTGATCAGTGAATGTAATGGTTACTGGTGCAGTTCCAGTAGTAGTATTTGCAGTAAATCCTGCTACTGGTGCTGATGGAGTAGATGTGCATGGACATGCTGGACATGTGCCACATGGGCAAGGTAGGCATTTGTCTTCAACGATTTTAAGTCTATTAGTTAAATTGGTGAGAGTTGTATTGAGATTTGCTAAAAGTGTATAAAAACTGATTTCAGAACCGATATATCCATTTTCAACAGCGCCTTCATATGCAGACTTTCCATTTGTTCCGGCAGGCCCTTGAGGTCCTGTGTTTCCCATATCTCCTTTAGGTCCTATTAAAGCAGCTAGTTGTGGAGCAGTAAAATCTGAATATTTAAATGGATCTCCTTTATCACCTTTAGCACCTGCAGATCCTTGTGGTCCAGTTGCACCTACAGGTCCAGCAGGTCCAGGAATGCCTTGTGGTCCAGTTGCACCTACAGGTCCAGCAGGTCCAGGAATGCCTTGTGGCCCTTCTGGTCCTGGAATTCCAATGCCTCCAGATCCACCTTCAAATGGAGTCCAAGTAGTGCCATCGAAAATATAAAGTAATTCGTCTGCTTTATTGTACACTACCATTCCTTTTAATGGAGTAGTAGGAATCCATTTAGATTGGCTATATGTATATATTGTATTTTTAATTGCAATTGTGCCATTTGTAACACTTGCAATATATCGTGCTCCATCAGCAGGTCCTAGTGGAAATACATTTGTACCGTAATTAAAAGGATTGAAAAAATTAATAATTGGATCTAACCAATATTTAGAAATTGTATTTTCTAGCGTTTGTAAATTGACTGCATCTAATGGATTTGTAGGATTTGATAGATTTATAATTTTATTATTTCCTATGTTGAGGTTTGCCAGCATTTGATTGCTGCCATTTGTATAAAGGAAATTTGGTTGAACTGGTTTAACAATATATCCTTTGCTTAAATCTGCTGGATTTACAGGTACATTTTGATATATATCCCATGGATTTGGATTTGTATCTAAATCCCACCCAGGTAAAAAAGGAGCAGTAATCCATTTTCCAGTAAATGGAGTTTCTTGAATGTATCTAATTGTATAATTATGTTTTAAATTTGTAATATCTAAATTTGTAAGATTTTCTATTGAATTTGGTTGGTTTTCCCATAATGTGCCGTTAAAAATTAATATATCTCCTTTTTTTGGAGAATTTAAAACGACATCTTCTGCATATTTTATACTACCTCCTAAGTATTTATCTATAATATCAAAGTTAATATTAACATCTTCGCTCCATCCAATTTCTCCAACTTTTGGTTTATATAATTTAAAATCAGATGTGAGTATTCCTTCGCGAGCTCTCGCAGGACGTGTAAAGAAATCGCTTATTGGGGGATCAGGCATGAATATATATTTATAAAAGAAAATATATCAATTAAGGTCGTGCTGAAATAGTAATATCTATATGATATTGATACAAAAAATATCAGCATGTATAGTGATGAAGAAATACATGCTGGCATTACCAAAGGAGAAATATCCTTATACGATTAAGTTTTTGAATACAGGAAATAAATTACATATTTATAATGAAACTATAAAAAATGATTTAGAATCTAATCCTGAAAAATTGGATGGTTGGTGGGGACACGTATTTGTCAGGCATGATTATGATATGGTTGGATATTATGCGTATATAGAATGATTTCATCAATAATTGTTCCGTGGTCTGGTGGTGCTGATTCCACTTATTTAGTATGGTGGTTGTTGGATCGTGGATATAATATATATCCATATTATGTAGATTATGGACAGTGGATTTCGAAAGCAGAAATACAAACAATTAATAAATTAATAGATTTTTTTAAAATGAATAATAAATTAGAAATTTTTAAAGTGTCATTTCCTATTAATTCATTGTATGTAAATGGTAAAATACCATATAATACAAAATTAGATGAAAATGATATTACTACGAATAAATTATATGTGCCATTTAGAAATGGATGGTGTTATTCTTTGGGAGTAGCATATGCTGAATCTATAGGTATTATGAAAATAGCATTAGCAATAGATAAATCATGTGATATTAGATCAGATAATGATGTAGAATTTTCAAAGCAATTTATACATATGGTGCATTATGCTACTAATATAATAGTAATGACCCCTATTATGAATATTCCAGTAGAAAAAAGAAGGGAGAAAATAATTGAATTGGGATTGAAAGATATTGTACGAGTTGCTAGATGTAATAATCCACACCAGGTGAAAAATGGTGATTGGAAACAATGTGGAAAATGCATAGAATGTAGATTTTTTTAAGAACAGTAGGTATATATGTGTACACGTTGAAATGTATAAGAGGTACAAGGCATGGCTAATAAGACAGGTATTGTAACAGAGCGAAATAGTAGTTCTATATCAATAAATACAGCAGAAGGAGTTGGTGAATATAGATGGATTGATAAAATTGCTACATTTTGTGCGCAATTGAAAGCAGGTGATCAGGTAGAATTTGCAGATACTGATATGATCATGACGTATATCACGAAGATAAAACCTGCTCAACCTAAGGCATTTGCATCAAATGAAATTGGTGTTGTGGTTAATAGAAATGACTCTGTTATAATTATTGATGTTAGTGGTGCACTTGGAGAATATACTGCGTCTGATAATGTAAAAACATTTTGTAGTAAACTGAAAGTAGATGACCAAGTAGAATTTGCATATAATAAAGAAAGAATTATAACTTATATTAAAAAGATAGGGAATAATTCAAATAACCAGCCTGCAAATAATATTGATATGCCGAAAACAACTGTATCACAAAGTGGGACTGGAACTATAGGAACTGGAGACGTACCATCATCTAATATACCAACAACTGGTACGCCATCTGAACCACCAATGAAGACACTTATACCGAAATCACAGCAACCTGTTAGTTCGAATTTGCCACTTACGAATACAGGCCAAGATATTAGAGCGCAGCATTACACAACAGATGCAGTTAATCTGATGTGTTGTGTTATGAAGCATTATCCTAATGCTACTATCGAAGAACAAGCAATGATTGCAAAGCAATATGCGCAAATTATAATTGAATTGGGAGAGATTTTTAATTGTGATGGGCATAATCAAGTTGCAGGGGTTTACAGGGAGTAATTACTCAATAATTTTTGGTGCATTGTGAGCGAAATTGAATTGCTTAAGGGTGTTGGTTCTGTTGCGTTAACTAAATTTCAATCTGTTAATATTAATACAATTGAAGAATTAGCAAATACAGAACCTTCTATTTTGATAAAGGCAGGATTTACAGAAAAATCTGCAAATAATTTTATTAAATCTGCAAAAGAATCTATTCATAAATCTGCGTTTGTAACTGGAAATGAATTAATTGAGCGAGAAGCAGGAAAAGAGAAATTAAATACAAATGTGCCTGAATTGAACGATTTAGTAAGAGGTGGTATATCTACTGGTTGTATTACACAGATTTATGGTGAATATGGTCATGGTAAATCACAGTTTGTACATCAATTAGCTATTAATACTTGTTTGCCTAAATCAGTTGGTGGATTGGATGGCTCTGTTATTTGGTTAGATACAGAAGAAACAAGTTCTGTACATCGTTTGCGGGAAATGATCGAAGGTGTATCTTATATTCATGGAATTAAAGTTAAGGAAAAAGATATTTTAGATAGAATATATATCACATCTGTTTTGTCTTCGGAACAGCAATTTACACAGTTAAATGCTGCGTTTGTAAAGGCTGAAGATATAATTGCAGAAGGGAAATCGCCAGTAAAATTAATTATTGTAGATTCTTTAATTGCTTTGTTTAGAAATGAATATGTTGGTCGTGGGACGTTATCAGATCGGCAGCAATTGTTAGGGCAATTTCTTAATATATTAAGATTGTTTGCAATTAATCATAAGGCAGTAGCACTCGTTACAAATCAAATTCAATCTAACCCTGCTGTATTCTTTGGAGATCCAAATAAACCAACTGGTGGAAATATAACAGGGCATCAATGTAAATATATTTTTTCAATTCATAAGGCAAAAGAGGGAAAGCGTAAATTTACATTGCGAGATGCTCCAGATTGTCCAGATGGAGAAGCTATTGCAATTCTTACGAAATATGGATTTGTACCAACTGATTTCGATATTAATGTGTTTGGAGAACCTCCGAAAAAAGTAGTTGAAGAATCTAAAGATGTAGAAAATGTAGATGAAGTTGAATTGATAGAATAATGCCATATTGTAAGCAATGTGGAAAAGAATCTATTGAATCTTTTTGTGATCAATCTTGTAAAAATAAATATGAAAATCCTTTTGGTGCGTTAATTTTAGAATGTATTCCTGAATTGGTTGATGAATTTATTTTATCTTCACAAGCTAATAGTATATATTATATACGAAAAAGAAAGAAAATGGAAAGGGAAATTATTCCAATATCTGTTTTTCAAACTCATTTAAAACGAAGAATAGGTACATATGTGTTAGATCCGGCTATATATTTATTATTTATATCTGAATTTAATAATAGAGGATATAATTGGAACAAGCAAGGGGGGTATTTTAAAAAGAAAAGAGATTAAGAAACAATTACTTCAAATGTTTTAGTCCATAAGTCTTTTTTCTCTTCAGGACCTGTTTTGATAGTAACTGTATGGGTTATTTCTGGATTTAGTGGGTCACCATCTGGATATTCAAATCCAAAGATTTTTGCCTTGCCTTTAGCATCATATTCTGCTAATATTGCATTATCTATTGGTAGTATTGTTACTGGATTACCATCTACTTCTGCTGCTATGAAAACAGGATTTTTTTCTGATGATCCAAGTTCGAAGAAGATTTTCTTAAGGGATAATGCGCAACAAGTTAATCTCTGTTTTGGAGATTTGAGCATTTTTTCGTTCGCCCAAATACCTTTTACAGTAGCCGCAACGGTCCCATATTTTCGTGGTTCGGTCATAAAAATTATTCCTCATATATTTTATATTTATTACGCACAGATATAAATCTCGTAATCTGGGCTTCTCCAAGCATTTTTGCAATCAGATGGACCTGTTTCGATATTGACAATATGTGGTCCTTCTGTAAGAGCAGTTGAAGGCCATGGGAAGAAAAATGCACGTGCCTTTCCATCTCTATCCCATACTTTTAATTGGACTTCTTCTTCTTTAACCATTGTTCCATCTACGTAACTAGTTATCCAAATTTTATTTGTCTCACTGGCTTGAAGATCAAAATATACATAACGGATGTTTCCAGCACATGTTTTTAAATTCTGGCGAGGGAGTCGCGTATTTTTTGAATTCAACCAAATTCCACGGGATTTTGCTAAAGCAGTCATAATTATATATCTCTCCTATAAATATTTATAATTCGGTTATCCTCAAATCGATATCGATGGTGTTGTAGGTGTTGCACCAGGTATTCTGGAAAAATCAACTGTTCCATCATATATATGTTTTGCAGGTACAAATAGCCCGCCGCCATACATCTTTGTTTTGGGATCCCAATCTATCATTTCACTATTTTTGATTTTATCAAAATCAATTGTTTTGTCATATACCGATGTAGAAGGGTAAAAAGCATACGATGCCATAAAAACCACCTAAATTATAAATATATAATTTGTATGTAAATTATATAATGATTTGTTGTTATAAAAAAGATTATTTATATATTTTTAAAATGTGCCGCCGTCAATAATGTCATTTTGGAGCACAACATCTGATATTGCAATACCTGAGTCTTTAATTCCACCGGCATCATCAAACACTACAACATTATCTTCATCGGCGCTATCAATTTTATCGACTTTATCGTCAAGGTCAGTAAGGATATTATCTAATGCAGCCTCTAATACAGGCGCAAGATCTAGTTTCTTAGCAGCACTACCATCATACTCAGTAAGAACAATATCTACAGATGATGCATCTTTACCATTAATAATAGTTAATTTATCTAAGGAAACATTCGAAGATAATGCCTTTCCAGCAACGGTTGTGATCTTCGGAACAAGGGCATCAAAACCGTTTAGTGACATCGTCCCATTGGTTTCAACGAATATCTGACCTACTGCATTCGAACCTTGAACGATACCAGGAGCAGACTGAGTTGCTAGTCCTACTGAAGGGGTACTAATACTTACCCATTTATTTGAAGTATCTGACCACTGCCAAGAAAGACCTGTATCTGCATCTCTTATGATAACTCCATCTGGAGCTTGTCCAACTTCTCCACTTGCAGCTTCGTATGCGTCTTGTAATTCTTGCTCTGTTGGTTCATTTTGATCAACAGCGCCTGTAAGATCAACGAAATATGTTTTTGTTGCACCTTTTAATAATTCAATATCTGCAACAGCTTGCTGTAAAGCAGCATATGAAGATGCAGGCATTAAACCAATTTGGCTAGCACTTGCAGTTTGAAGTGTTACTGCTGCTGGAGTAGTAGTACCATCAACAGTACAAACCGAAATTGAATTCAGTGAAATTGCAGACGACGTTTGTGTAACTGAAAACTCACCAATTGCGTCTGGTAAATTTTCAATTTCTACATAAGCATCGAGAAGTAGTTTAATAGCATCAATTTGCTGTTGAATTGTTTTAGTATTACTAACTCCAACAAGTGCTGCTAATTCAGTTAGAGTAACTACCTCACTAGTATCTAGTTCTCCACTTGCATCGGTAATAACAATCTTATTTGCATCAAGTGTAATAGTAAGATCTTCACCAGCAGTAACGCGACCTTTTGCATCTACAGTAACTTTAGTATATGTACCTGCAGTTACACCTGAATTTGCAAGTGTAGCTGCAATAGTTGCATTTGTACTACCGTCAAAACTTGCAGACCCAGTAACGTCACCAGACAATGCAATTTGTCGTGCAGTTACTAATTTAATTGCTTCTTCTGCGGTATCGCTATTAATTGGTTTAACGTGGTTAGGATCTGCAAGTCCGGTACCATAGTATAGTTTTCCTTTATCACTTGTAAGCAATAATTCACCGGCTAAAATGCCTGTAGTCGGTAGGTTCGCCTCCAATCCTCGTTTGATTAATATTTTTGCATCTTTAGTAGCCAATTAAATCACCCTCTAAATTTGTATGTAAACATATTATCTTTATAAATATATAATTTAAAGTCTAAAAAATACGGTTAATTCTCAAAGGAAAAATCAAGTGATCATAATTCATATTTGATTACGATCATACCTATGAGAGTATGACATCATGGACAGAAGAACAGGAAATTAAAATCAAACGGTTTTATGATAATGAATTGCCAAGCAAACAATTTTATTGCAAAGAGTGCCAAGCATTTTCACCGACATCAATTTGTAACTCGTGTGGAAAACCTGAACTTGATTTAAAATGTATTTTATATACAGAAGATAGTTGTAAGCATAGTGGATATGTCATACCACAGAGATGTCCTGTGTGTGGGGAAATGATATGTCCTGATTGTGGTAGTCACAACATACAAATAGTTTCGCGCGTCACTGGATATCTATCACCTGTATCGAATTGGTCGAAGGGAAAGCAACAGGAACTATTTGACCGCACTAGAAATTCCATTCCTGTAAGGGGTTTTTGAAATGTGTTATGTATATTCATTACAATATTGTCCAAATTGTGACGAACTAAAAAAATCTCTTATGGAACGTGGAATTGAATATAAAGAAAAATTGTTAGATGACATTGACGTCATTACAGATTTGCTTTTTGATGGTGTTGTTGTAACAGAAGCTCCTATTTTACACTATAATGATACATATTATCAACCATCTGATTTATTTTCAGGTGGTTCTTTACATTTACCCCTTTAATTATTATTTTTTCATGCAGAATTCACATAATTTTGCGAAATTGCAGCAAGCGGATATTGACGATGTCCATTATCACCAATAGGACTTTTATTTAATGCAACTTGTGTTCCATTAATTTTAAATATCGATGGAGAAGGTTTTGATTTTATTTTTACTCTACCACAACATGCAGGTTGAACAAAATCACCTACTAATAGTATAGGTTTATTATTAATGCGTACAAAACTTTGACGTGTTGGTTCTTTAAAGCGAGTACTTACTGCTCCTGTACATTTACATTTTTTACAGTGTACTTTACAATATTGTTGTTGTTTATCTCCAACTACTGCTACTAATGCCATTCAAAATGACCCGCCATCAATAATTTCTGGAAAATCATCAATTACAATATCACCAGCTTCGTTGAATTTCTCCCGTAATTCTTGTAGTTCTTGATCTTGTCGTTCATTTACGATATGAATATCATCCAAGTCAACTGGTGGTGCTATTGGATGATCGCAGTGCTTATCGCGGGCTATCTGAAAAATAGTACGAGCTATGATATCCACCTCCATTTATGAGAATTATATAATAACATATAATTATTTTACTTTTTGATAAAGATAAATGTAAATCAACACATTTAAGTAATATGTGATGTAACATTGTTACGATGTAACATGAGTGGTGATAAGTTCACTGTAGTGCGATTGCCGTTGCATCTAAAAACATTAATAATTAATGTAATAGATCGAAATAATGGTGAAAGCATATCATCTTTTGTTGCAGATTGTGTAATAAAAGGTTTAAAAGAGCGAGGTGTAGAAGATGTCTAAAAAGAATAAGCAAAAGAAATATAAATTTAAAGAAAAAGATTTACGAAATTTATTACAAGATGTATTTGAAATACAACGAATTATTAATTCAGAAAGTTATACAGCACCTAAAGGAAATGTAGATATTAAAAAACCAATATCTAGAATCCGTGGTATCATTTACAAAACGCTAAAGCGAAAAGATTTATATGAATTTGTAATGGATGAAAATGATGACAAAAAATTATAATTTAAATGAATACGTAGAATTTATAAAATTATACGTAACTAATGAATATGTAACTGATATAGATATTTATTGTCTTGCTAAATTTGTAAAATGGTTAGATAGACGTGTAGATGGAAATTATACATTATCTGATTTCGGAGTAGAATGTTAAAGGAGGAATAAATTATGCCTTGTGTAAATAAAGATGGAGATAATATTACTTGTAAATATGTTTGTATTTGTAATAATTGCCCATATATGGATGAAAAATGTGAAGTTGTAACATTTGATAATCATTGTGAATCTATTGGGCCGGAGTGTTATTTTGTACAGTGTAGTGCTATATATTCACTTATTGGGACGAATTTTATACTTGAAGATAACATAATTAAATGCACTAATTGAGGTTTGATATGTTTAAAGCGATGATATCTACAAAAACATTCATGACTCTTATAGAAGCAATAGAAACTATTCAACACGATGCTAAATTAATGTATAATAGCGAAGGTTGGGCTACTTCTGTAATTGATGGTGCAAATGCTGCATTATGTAAAATAACACTTTCAAAAGATGCATTTAATTCGTATGAAGCAGGAGAAGGTGATATTGGATTGGATCTTGTATTGATTAAACAAGCAAAACAATTCATTACGAAATATGATATTATGAAACTCGAAGTTAAAGATGGTTCAAATACATTAGATTTGGATTTTGGAGATTATACATATAAATTCAATTTAATTAGTACTGCTACAATGAAGAAAGTACCAGATCCGCCTACGTTAAGTTCAACGGGAGAATTCATAGTAAAAGGAAGTGTATTTAACGATGCTATAAAGGCATCTGCATTAGTATCAACAATGGCGTCTATTGTAATAGATACAAATAATGTATATGTATATGCGAAAGATGCAGCAAATGAAATTAAACGAACGTTTACAGAAGAAGAAATATTATTTTGTAATTATCAAGAATGTGAATCTTTATATAGTATAGATTATTTAATAGATATTTGTAAAATTCTAAAAGATTATGAAATTACAGTCAAAACAGGTACGAAATTCCCAGTAATATTTTCATGTAAATTTGCAGAAGGTTGTGGTGATATTGTTTATCTTATAGCGCCTCGTATTCCAAATACATAATTATTTATTAATCCATACCAAATGGTATGTATGGGATTAATTTCTCTATTGATTTTATTTCTTTTGATTGTAGCAGTTATATTTATTATTGTGAATGAAATTGATATTAAACATAAAATTGCTGCAGTTGTTGTTTTTCTCGTAATTTTTACGTTATTGAATTTAGTAATTATTATACCAACTGGAGAAGTTGGTGTAGTGAGAACATTTGGAGAAACGAAATACGTTATTACCCCTGGGTTGAATTTCGTAATTCCATTTGTAAACGATGTTATTATTTACGATGTTAAAACAAGAGAACTTCCGATTGTATTTCAAGCGTATTCTAAAGATGCACAGACTGTGACGGGAGAATTAAGTATTCAGTATCGTATCAGACCTGATCGAGTAATGGATATTAATCGGCAGTTTGGTTCAGTAGATGCATTAGAACAAAGAATGAATGCTATTACTGTAGAACGTGCGAAATCAGTATTTGCAGATCGTGGGGCTATGGTAATTGTAGAAACTCGTGCTTTATTATCTACAGAAATTGAAGAGCGTGTTAAGCCTGTGTTAGAACAGTACTATGTAGATCTCACAATGGTTGCATTAGCTGATATTTCATTTAATGACGCTTTTGAAAATGCAGTTGAATTAAAAATGATTGCCGAGCAAGAAAAGCTACGTGCAAATTATGATAAAGAACGAGCTATAATTAAAGGTGAAGAAAAATTAGCCGTTGCTAAATTAGAAAGTGATGCAATGATTGCTAAATCTCATGGAGATGCTGAAGCTTTAATTGTTATGCAAAATGCATGGACTCAATTGGGTCCTGATGTGAAAGGTGCAATGCTTAAACAACAATTCTATGAAAAATGGGATGGTGTACTTCCACATGTATTATCATCAGATGGTATGCAATTTATTGTAAATACTAATCTATAATTTATTTTTTTATATTTCGTCTAAATCGATTTATTTTTATACTTCTGAACCAACATGTTGTAATATGTTTAGACAGGATCCTGATTTATCAGATTTGACTAAATCTTTAACCATAACGTTAAGAGAAAGCCAAATTAGAGCAATTGATGAAATAGTAGAAACATCTCCTTATTATAATAGATCTAGTTTAATAAGAGAAGCTGTTAACGAATTTTTGGAAACGTATAGAAAGGAACAAAATGGAAAGAAAGTATGAGCGAAGAAGATAAAATCATAGTAAAGAAATTCTTTCGAAATGAAAAGAATAAATTCGTATGGAATACAAAAACGTATTATTCATTAACGGAATTTGCAAAATTAATAGATTACAATCCAACAAGAATTTATAAAGTATATTCGAAAAATGAAGATTTATTTTGGAATTATGCTGTTTGCGTAAAATTTGATTCTGATGGACATGTTTTAAAAACAGATGTAAAGAGATTTCATGGGTCTAAAGTATATTTAAGATCGTTTTCATTTCCACAATTAGTATCTAATTTAGAATGGAGATTGAGAGATGAAAGAAAAGTGCATATTAAATACATTGCGAAAATAATTGCAGAAATGTATCCACCAGAAAGTGAAAATATGGATGCCGTAGATATGTGGCAAAAGGGAATGCCGATAGAATTTGAACCAATGCATGAAACGGTAGAAACATTGCCTATTTACAATGTACAATATATTACATTTATGGGAGAAAACGTTCCATATGTATTACATAATGATAAAAAATATTATCCGGTAGATGCTATTGGAAATCTTATGGGATATAATAGCGTGCATGTATTAGATTTATATGAAAATAATATTGATTTAGTATCGAAATACGTACAGTATTTAGCATGTAATTATGAAGAAGAACTTACTCCTGTAAAAATGCCATGTGTAGATGATGTTGGGTTTTTAATATTAGTTAGTAGGGTAAATATAGATAAATTGCCTGAAAACAAGAAAAAATCGGTTATTAAAAGTATCGAATATATGGCTGAATCTGCAGATATTAGATTGAATAAACCAGTGGCTCAAAAGGCAGAATTACAAACTATTGAATCTACTAGATATAATTCAAACGTGGTAGAACAATTTAGTCCATCGATTATTTCATCAAAATCTGCATTTGAATTATATCTAACTGATGAAAATGTACGTATAGAGCATGAAGGAAGAATATATTATTCATTAGAGGAATTTGGAATTTTATGTGGATATGCGAAATATGATGCAAATCGATTGTTTGATAGAAATCCTTCCATTTTTGTAAATCAAGCTTGTTTTAAAAGAGGAGATACTATTGTAAATCATACAACAGAAGAACACAAACGTCCACATGGATCTAAAATTTATTTGACATTTGAAGGGTTGTATAGTATTGCATCAAGACTTGACATGTCAAAGTATACTGAAGAAAGGAAGAAATTAGTTAAATCTTTTATTAATTATATGTGTGAGCGTATTGGTTTGCCAAATCGATTTAATTGTGAAGCAATTCCTATCATTGAATCTAATGTGTCATATGATATATCTTCAATTGAATTATATGCAAATGATGAAAAAATGCGTATTTATTACGGCAATAAAATGTATTTTTCATTAACTGGATTTGGAGAATTATGTGGATATGAAGAACGCCATTCCTATCAAGTATACGATAGAAATAAAATATATTTCACAAATCAAGTTATACTATTGACAAAAGGAAATGTTATTGTAATCCCTCGCGGCGAGGGAGACCGTCCGTTTGGCTCTAAAATTTATTTGACTGAACAGGGATTGTATATTTTCGTATCTAGACTTAATTTAGATACACTGGATCAATGGAGACAGGATTTCATACTTTCTGCTGTAAATTATATGGCAGAATCTGCTGTAATGAGGACAAATGGAGAATTAATCGAAGTTCCTGAAGATGTAGGAAAAGAATTAATATCATTAGATAAAGAATATGTTAATATGAAGATAGAACTTGGAGGTAAAGTTCTAACGATAAAATATCCAATTGATACTGAAATAACATTTGCGGTTAATTAGATGACGAAGGTAAAGCCAGAAATTATAAATTGGATTTTTAAAAATATTCCAAAAAAAGATTTAACTAGTGATGTTAAAAGGGAATTAAAAGAATTGCCATATATTGATGCTAATCTCAATACATTACAAATTCTTTCTACTAAAATAGATATACCTCTTGGCTACTTTTTTTTATCTTCACCTCCTAAAGAAGAATTATTAGATTTAGAATTTATAAGAAAAGCAGAAAAGCCATTACCTCGAACGATAATTAATCATCTTTATAATATGGGATTATTTCAAGATTATATTAAAATGACGAGGGAAGAACCACTTTCTATTTTTGAATCTTGTGTTGGTAAATCTATAGACGAATCTGTAGAACAAATTTTTCAGGATTTGGATTTATATCCAAATTGGAAACAAGATTGTAAATCGCCTGATGATGCATTTGAATATTATAGATCTAAATTAGAAAAATTTGGTGTAATTGTAATTAGAAGTAAATATTTACAAAATGATATATCGAAAAAAATCGATTATGATATTTGTAGAAGTTTTACGTTATTAGATTCGCTAGCACCATTGATCTATATAAATGATTATTATTCTAATAGCATACGTAGTACATTATCTTATTTAGTATACGAGTCAGTGTCGATTTGGATTGGGAAAGATAATCCACTTCAAAAAGAAATATATATGAAAATACGTGGAGAGATTAGAGATGTATATAGTGGCAATTTTAAATCTATGCAATATAAAGCAGATAAAACTAGTCGTATTGTAAAACGGTATGGTGTAAATACAATTTTAACTATAGATGACCTCGTTCAAACACGTGAAATCACATATGTAGATGCATATAGATTATTTAATTTATATGGGAATCATTATAAAAAATTAATTCGGTCTGCCAGTTGGTATCATGGTGAATTTTTGAAAGAATATAACAAAACCGTTCATGTTTTTAATAGTACGAAAAATAAAAATAATAATGATGGATGAAGAAAAACATCTTAAATCACAAATCGAAGAAGTTCGTGAAAATTTAAAAGAAGCTAGGAAGTTTATTGAATGGGCTAAAAAAGAACTTGGTGTTGAGAAATTAGATAAATAATTTATCTAGCCCTGTTTTGTCAGGAAGTGACAGATTTGTAGAGGGTGTTGGGCCAGGTGAAGGAGGGATTATAATTATTCCTGGATTTATTACGTCTTCTGCATTAATAATTGCAGATTTTGCAACTCTTACTTCTTGAAATGTTATATTGCATTCAAATGTATTAGTATATTTCATTTCTGTAAACGTCATATTTAAAATTAACATATTTTCAAAGTATCCTAATGAGCAATCTATAGTAAATGGGGTTCTTTTGTTAAATAATGTTTCTAAATCTTCTTGCATTGGTAATGAACGAATCATAATTATAACAGCAGATATTGTTGCTGCATTGATAGAAACATGATCTGCAATTTCAAAATTTGCATCAACTTTATGCTGTGGAATCATAGAAGATCTTTGTAACGATAACGAACTCGTTGTTATATACTCCATAGCACCTTCGCTACCTGGAAATACATCACTAATTATTTTTAAAGGCTTTGCAAATCCTTTATGATATTCTTCTTTCCACGTAAGATTATGAAAACTTTGTACTTTTTCAACAAATTCATCAAGAGTATAATCTTTAAGAGTACTCCAATCTCTCATATCTACAATGGGGTATTTTTCTTTAGGGATATACCATTTATCAGATGATGTTACTTCTGTTTCATCTACTCTTGCTGAAATATCACTCCACGTATCATTTGCCATTTTAATCACTCGTCAAAGAATTCAGTATCCATTGTATCCATAATTACTGCTCTAAATGCACCTTCTAAACGTTTTGCAAGGTTTTCTATTACGTCTTGATCTTCGAAAATTTCACTGGTATTTTTAGCATCTATATTAAATGTAAAGTTAAGATCTCCCAATGTAACATTTTTCTCTGTATATTTAGTAGATCTTCCTTTTTCATAATCTGCCAAAATTCCAGTTGATAATTCATCCATTTCAGCGGCAGATGCTTTTGGTATTATGAATGACATTATCCAATCTAATCCACTATCTATAGCACTTAATCCACTCATTAATGAATTTAATCCCATTTCAGATATGGAACTTGGTTTTTCGATTGATTTGTCCTCATTTTGTTGTATAGATTTATGTATTGTATCGTTCTGTGTGGTATTAACATCAACTTCTACCATTGTTGATTTTGGTATATTGCTTAATACGTCATCTATTCCCTCTGGTTTTTCTATTATTGGAGTAACTATTGGATCTTCAATAAGGATTTTAATTGAACCATCTCCTAATACATCTTCAGTTCCTTTAGCATATGTTGGATGTTCAATTTCTGGTGTTACTACTGGAGTGTCTATATTTACTATTCCGGTTAATTCTATTGTCTTATTTTGAAATTGTTCAATTCCTTGTTGATATTTATATCGATCGATTTGATCAATGATTTCTTGATTTACTGGATTTTTTTCTTTATTATCTTTTTTTATGGCTTCTTCTAACTTTTTATTATATGTTTCAGTATCATATCCTTTTTCCATTTGTTCTCTCTGAAGTTTTTCCACGTTAGTTTCTTTAGGTCCAGGGAAAAACCAAGATGATTTTAATAAATTAAAAATTTTCCCAACAGCATCTAAAATTCCTAAAACAATATCGAACAGTCCTCCAGATCCTTTTTTATATTGATATTTTTCATCTCCTAAATCTATAGTAATAATTTGTTTATCTTTAGGAGTTACATCTTTTGTTTGGTTCATGGTATTATTTAATACTTGCTGTGTATTCCCATCATCTGGATATATTTGTCCAAGATCTATCATGGTTGGGACTTGCATTCCAACACCAGGTAAATTTTGATTTGGATCTGCACCTATTCCACTCAAATCTGCAACATATGTATCTTGTGGGTAATTAACATTTGTATCTACTTCAGTTTTTTCTTCTATTACTTTTTCAAATCCAAGGAATTCGAGGATTGGTTTTAGGAGTCCTATTATTAGCAGTATGCCTCCTGCAATTATTGCTAAAAATGCAAGTGGGCCTGTCAATGCCAATGCAGATACAATTAATGCAATACCTGCGGAAATTAATATTATTTCTTTCATTGGTAATGATTTCCATGCCCATAAAAACATTTCTGCAAGCCAGTTAAAAAATGGTTCGCAAAGATCCCATAGCAAATTTAGAACTCCAAAAATTTCATTCATTGCTGCTATTATATCTTTTCCGATTGCTTCAAATATTTTATCTAATGTTTGAACAAAATCAGATTTCATTATTTTATCCCAAAAAGCACCTGCTTTTTTAAGGAATTCTCCAACGAAATCTACTTTTTTATTAACGAAATATAATACAGCTAATATTGCTACTAACGTTGCTGCAAGTGCAACAAGTGCTATTGTAACGGGCCCGCCTAAAATTGTAAGAATAGATGCAAGTACACCTCCGCCACCTGTTACTGTAGTTCCAAGTAAACCAGCACCTACTGTTGGAGCACCACGCCCAAATACAGCTAGTCCTGTATTTAATATATTACGTCCAGCGACTTTTGCAGCTTTTCTATAACCACCAAGATTTGCAATTTCTCCACGAAAGCCTCTATTTCCAATTATAGCAGCAGATAATGCTGCAAAAAATCCTCTATCTTGTTTATATCCTTTAAAAGCTTCTCTAAAACCAGTAGGCCCACCTAGAGAACTTCCAACAGTTGCCATAACTCTTGATATCATTCCACCTTTTGTAGATGTATTGGAAATTTTAGTGGATTTAGAGAGAAATCCTAAATTAGTTGCTGTTTCAAAAATTTTATTTCTTAGGCAATTAAAAGCAACTATTATTTGTGCACTTGATTTCACAATCATTCCTTTTAAACCATCAATTGCTGCTACAAGACCGATTATTACTATAGCTAATCCTATCAAAGCTTTAATTGGTCCTGGAATTAGATTTAAAATTGTTACAATTCCATGTACAATTCCTGTAAGTAATTTAAATACTGGTATTAAAGATTGAAATAGTTCTCTATGTAACTCTTTAAAATCTGATTGTAATCGTTGCATTTCTTCCCATGGTTGTACTTCGTGATTTTTTGCTTCATATTGATCTAAAATTAAACTTGATATAGTTGCAGAACCTATCATTTTTCGCATTTTTTCAGTTGGGGCTCCACGAGTGCTTCCCATTAATTTTACTTGTTGTTGCGCATACCTATCTGCATATTTTCCTTGATCTATGCCAAGTGTCATCAGTTCTTCTCTAGTTAAAACTTCATTATTAGCAGCTTTATTGATAAGTGGTCTTAAATAATCAAGAGATACATCTTTATTATCAGATAATGCAACTTCTGCTCTTGCACGATTATATATCTCATCTTGTCTAGTAATACCTTGTTCTGACCATGATAATATTTGTTCAGATATTGCACCTTTATCTATTACTTTACCATATATTTCATATAAGTTATTAATCATTTCGTCTGGTGTATCTTCACCAGGATGCCATAATCGAATATTACTTTTTGTTTTTTCTTGTTGTACTACCAAGTCCATTCCAGTTAATGCAAAATTTTTCGTCCATTGGCCAATTATTCCTCCTATTACTGCAGAACCAAGATCTCCACTTTTTTCTCGTTTTCCGTCTGGGTCTACTATAGTTTTAGCCCAATTTAATAATCTTCCAAATACTGTTTGAGAATCATTTGTTTGTTGTCTATTTGCCTGAGCATTTTGATCGACAGATTTGGTTAAATCTCTTAAAGCTCTTGTTGCTTTGGTTATATTTTTAATGTTGTTATCTATTGCCTCGTTTAATCCGTCATCATCTGTAATTTTCTCATTTATATCACTTATATTTTGGCTTAAATTATCTAAAGCTTGGTGTATACTGTCTAAATTTAATTTTGCATTGTTGTCTTTATTTTGGTATGTTATATTTTGAATATCTTTTAAAGTAGATGCTATGTTTTCTAAAGGGAAGTTATCATATGCATCTTTTTGATCTTTAATTCCTAATCCAACATTAAATGCGGAAAGTGTTATTTTTTGAAGATCGTCATATTTATTACTAATTTGTTGTAATTCATTATATTGTTGTATAAATGCATCATTTACTGCTTCTGGGCGTTTTATTCCTATTACATCCATTTTATCAAGTGCAGATTTTACAGATTCATTTATTATATTTGTATCTTTTATTCTTTCTTCTACTAAATTAACATAGTTTTCTGCAAATGGGGCTGCATTTTTAGGTAATTCTATTTGAATTGGTACTATTTTTCGTGGTTCAGGAAGTGGAATTCCAGTAGAAGTATTACTTGATCCAAGTGAATGTATTTGTTGAGCAATTTGATGAAGTGGATCAATTTCTTGTTTAAGAACTTCATGCAATTTAATTAATTCATCTATTGTTTTTTGTTCTAAATTTTCTAAATCTTTATCATGTAATAAATCATAGATTTGTTGAATTATTGGTTCTAGTGTTTGTAAAGAGTTAAATATATCTTTTTGATTACTTCTATCTCCATAGTTTTGAGCACCAAATCCTACCAAATCAGAATATTTTAATATATCTAAAACTTCTTTATTGTATTGTGGAAATGAAAATGTATCTGGTGTAAAATCAGATACATTAGGACGTGAAATATTATAGAAATCTTGAGTTTTTACATTATAAATGGTTTCTTCTGCACCTTTTTGTGTAAAATCTGGAGTATATCCTTCTATTTTTTCGTCTTTTTTCTTTATTACAGCATGTCCTTGTGTGTGTAATTTAGTACCTTCTTCTCTATCTCCAATAAGGTGTCCTGATGTTAGTTCATCTACTATAAACATTACTATATTTTTAAAAAGATCTCTAAGTTGTATTGGCATTTCATTGTCAGTTATACTTTGACCAGCTACTATTGTACTTGCTCCAGCATTTCCATATCCTATATATTCAGTCAATAAATTAATCATTTCATTTTTATCTTTTTTAGTAGGCATTTGAGATATCATTTCATTATATTCATCTATTAATAAATAAGTGGTTTTTAATTTTGTGCCAGTACCGGCTTCATATTCTTCTTTAGTAGTATATCCAGCATCTGTAATTGTTTTATATTGTGCTTTCATTTCATTGACGAGTTCTCTCATCATTGGTAAAATTTGTTCAGGTGTAGTCAATTCTCTTTCATCAAATCTTCCCATTCCAGCGAATCTACTATATTCATATCCTTTTGGATCAACTCCTATAAATTTTGCAGTTTCATCTAATTGAGCAATTTGTGAAATTATTGAAGCCATTAATTGTCCTTTACCAGAACCAGTTTTTCCTGCTATAACAGTACCATATTCACGTAATTCTTCTAAAGATATATTTATTGCATTATTATCTATGTCTTTTCCTAATATAACTTGATTATTTGCAATATTTTGTTCTTTACGTATTTGAGTTATTTGTTCGTCTGTAAATGTATCTTTAAATTCTTTTATCAGAAGGAGATCATTTTTATATTTATCACTTTTAAATGTAGGTCTAGAATTAGTTTCAAGTCCGCCCCTATTTAATATATGCATTAATTCTGTTAATTTTTTCTCATCTTTTAATATATCTTTAATATTTGAATCTGCTAAAGCTTCAATTGATATAGTAACATGCCCTATACTATCATGTAGTTCTTTAACATTAAACTTAGTAACACCAATTTGTTCTAATGCAGATTTAATGAAATCTGGTTTGTTTTTAAGAATATTAAAAATTTGATCTTGTTGATATGTTTTAGATGTTGCTTTCTTTTCTTGTTCTTTCTTTTTATATTCTTCATATTTTTTTGTTTGTGAATCTGTATATGTATCTGAAGAAAATAATTTTACAAGGTCTTTAATAGTATCTTTATAAAATTGAACAACTTTTCCTATTTCAATTTCGTCTGAAAATTTACTTTTTATTCCAACTTCTCCAGATGTTAATTCTTTACCAATAAATTCATCTTTTTTGTTTTTTACTAATGAACTTAAATTAGATTTTGTTTCTAATATTATGACATTTAAAACATTTTTTAAAACTTCTTTTTCTGCTTGGTTTGCTGTCATATATCTTTGAGATTGATATGTTGAAACTCCACCAGAACGACCCATTCTAGTAAGTCTTGCTAATGTATCTTGAGCGGGTTTGATAATTGTATCATAAAAATCTTTACCATATTGTTTATAGGTTTCCTGTGTTTGAAATAATTCTTCTGCATTTTCTATAGCTAATACAATGCGTTTTATTTCTGGAAATATAGTTTCATCTAAATTATGTTCTTTTCTTAGTTTATTATATTGTTCTGGGGATTCAATTTTTATTCCACCTAATTCTTTACTTAATTCTCCCATTAATTTTTGATTTTGTTCACGGTCTTTTTCTGTTTTAAGTATTAATTCAGCAGTTTTACGTAATTTTTCTTCTTTTTCTCCTGAAGTTATTTTATTTTCTATTGAAACAATTTCATTAATATCTTTAAATGCATTAGGTCCTTGTGATCCGAGTGCTGAAGTTCTAAATTCTATATTATCTTTTCCAAATTCCATTGCTTGTCCAAATAATGAAGTATTTGCGACATTGCGTATGTCATCTTTATTTCCTCCAACTTGTATTGTGTGTATAGAACCTGCTGTAGGTGATATATTTTGTCTTAATAATTCTCCTTCATCTCCTAATCCAATTGGAAGACCTTTATCTCTAGAAAAATAATTAGAACCTAATCTATCGGTAAGATCTTTAAATGTAGGGTTAATTTGATTTAATCTGCTAAGTGCATGATAGATATTTCCTTTAATATCAATTCCGCTAGTTATATTTCTAAAATCAAATGGTTTCCCTGTAGTTCCATATAGATTTTTTATATTTTGAAATAATATTTCTGAAATGTGTTTGCTGTTGTTAAGATATTCTCTTTGTTTTTTCTCATTTTCAAATTTTAAAAATACTTTAATAGAATTTGCTGTTTCTGTAAGTTTAGAAACAGTTGCATTAAAATTGGTTTTATTTAATTCGGTTGTAATTGCTTCTCCTAGATGTTTAGCATCTTCACTAATTACATTTTTTGTATCAGATTGAGGTCTAGGAGTGGTGAAATTTTCTTCATTTATGTTAATAAGATGACCTTTAGATACTGTATTTGTATCAAAATCAAATGTTTTTTCATAGTATGCATTTTCATCAGGATTGAATGTTATTGTTCTTGCAATATCTTTATCATCATTACGAGCTACAAGTTCTCCTCCTTCCCAGGTTAAGATGTTTATTCCTGTTTCTTTAAGTGAATTCATTAATGCATCATAATATTTTTTTTCTATTTTTCCAGTTTTAGCCCATTTTTCTACTATTTTATTCCATTCTTCATCTAAAATATCTAATCCTTCTGGCTTTCCTATTTTTGGAATTACATCTGGTTTTGTTATTAAAAGATGAAGACTTCCTTTTTTATATATATCTTTTGCATCTGAAGCGAATTCTGGAAATTCAAGTAATGGTTTTATTTTTGGTTGTACAATTTCTTTATTGATGTATGATTTTGCATCTTCTAAAATAGATTTTACATATTCAGAAAGTAAATTTACATTTTTAATTTGTTCATCATCAATTATATCTGATTGTTTACTTATATTATTTAATTTGTTATAATTTATATCTGTGAAATCCTCATTAATATGTTTTGTGGTTTTAATTGTATTTTCAAATGTAGATTTTTGATCGTTAATGTTGTCTTTTAATTTTAGTATATTTTTTAAAGGTTCTATAACTTCTAAAATTCTTTCTGAATATTTATTAAGTGTATTTTTTTGTAATTGTTTTAAAATATTTAGAAGCAAATCACTTGTTACTTGAGCATCGTAACTAAGTAACATACTTTGATTTACTCCACCGTTTAAATTAGGACCGTAATTGCTTCCTGTTGTATTATTTATATTTTTTTGTTGATTCTGTAATAATTTAAGCAATTCTGCAATTTCAGGTGGTGAAAATCCACTACCTACGTTTTTTCTAGCATTAAGTATTTTTTCAATTTCTTTTTTGTCTTCTAAATTTGTTTTAAAAATATCTATTTTAAGATCTTTTGCTTCTATAGATTTATCTAAAAATTCATTTATAACTTTGAAATTTTCAGGTGTATTTATAACTGGTGTAATTTCTAATGATTTTTTATCGATTTTAAATTCTAACGAATCATTTATATCTATATATTCTTTAGCTTCATCTGTAATTTGTGCTGGTTTAATTATTGGTATAATTTCTGGTTGAATTGGTTTATTATCTATAAATACATTTGCATCTATTTTTGGAGTATTTTTTTGTATATTTTCTAAACCTTTTTGTACGTGTGCAAACATTGTATTATATATTTTTTCCATTTGGGTAACTGATTCAATAATACTATCGTTAAATCCTGCCAATTTTAACGCAGCTGCAGTATCATCTATTGAAATATCGTATGCAAAATTTTGATTATTTTCAGGCATATATGAGAATATATATGACTACAATCAATATAAAAATAAGTGTATAAATTCGTTATGAGTAAGGGGGCCAAGTTTTATAGAAATTACTTAGTGCTTTCATTAATTCGTCAATTGTAATAATTCTATTTTCTCCAGTTGCTGAATCTTGTATTACAATT
>Ga0209628_10000560_pt1 | contig 23116 bp, 18 predicted proteins | sample TergutCu122P4_FD_187285 | JGI IMG/M metagenome (GOLD analysis project Ga0209628, IMG submission 187285) | Cubitermes ugandensis P4 segment gut microbial communities from Kakamega Forest, Kenya - Cu122 P4 (SPAdes) (version 2) | ecosystem: Host-associated > Arthropoda: Insects > Digestive system...
TGTTTCTTCCTGGTCGAACAAACCCACCTTGCCTTTATTTTTGTATTTATTGCCCATTATTACTTTTTTACTGCAAAGATACAAACTATATCACTAAATGACAAGTATTTAATTATTAGAAGTGCCCATATTTTTCGTGTCGAAAACTGGCAGGAAAAACTTGCTGCTACGGGCGAAACTACCACACCTTTTTTACAAGTGAGAGATGCAATGGCTGTTGTTCTTTGGTGTTTTATTGGGATAGAAGCGGCATCGGTATTGTCGGGCAGATCTAAAAGTCAGAAAACGGTTCGTAGAGCTACTATCCTTTCTATTTGCATTGTGTTGGGCATTTATATGTTGCTCACATTCATTGCGATGTCTTCCATTCCGGCAAGCGAATTGGCGGCTGCCGAGACGCCCTTGGCGCTTGTGCTCGGAAAAACAATCTTTGGTACAGCCGGAGGCTCTATTGTCAAAATCGGCATTATGATTTCGGTAATGGGCGCGAGTCTATCGTGGATTTTATTGTCGGTCGAAACCATGTATGCAGCGGCAAAAGATGGCGTGATGCCTCGCGTTTTGGCAAAAGTAAATACGAAAGGGATGCCTGCAAACGCACTGTTGCTCACACAGGGTATCACACAGATCTTTTTATTTGCTATCCTGTCGTCCAAGATGAACAGTACCTATCTTGCTGCCATCACAATTGCTACCACACTTGTATTGATTCCCTATTTACTGTCATCTCTCTATGCCGTAAAAATATCCATTCTCAATCGGAAAAGAGAAAACCCGATTCACTTCATTATTGCTTTGTTGGGAACAATTTACGCCGCTTACGTGATTTATGCCGTAGGTTTGAAATATTTGTTTCTTTCGATTCTGTTTTACGGCATTGGCTCGCTGTTGTTTTTGAAAGCAAAAAAGGAGAAAAACGAACAGCCCAAGCGGTGGGAATGGGCTGTGATGGCTGTGTTATTGTGTGGTGCGGCGGTTATTTTGGTATTAGTAGCGAGCGGGAGAATGGATCTGTGATTTTTTTAACATTCATCGAATTGTGACAAGCGTCTTCGGTCGTATAAAAGGAAAATCTATCTCTTAACCCGCATACACCTGTTGCCGCCGAAATTCAGCGCAGACGATTGCCGTAGCCACCCCCACATTCAACGACTCGGTTGATACTGCTCCCAATCACCGAATATATTGTCCTTCAAAATGATTATTGGTAACATAACAGATTAAATATCTATTTCCCTCTTGCAGAAAGAAGAAATACCAAGTCGTACTTTTGTTAGATCTGTATGTTACATATTGCATTCCTATTTGGTATCTGGAAAAATAAAGCGGAGCAGGATATGCAGGCAAAATAGTAATATTCGTCTCAATATAATTTTTCATATTCGAAACATACTGTTTTGCAGAATCTATAAATCCAAAATAATCCTGTTCAAAAAGAATGTCTATCAATTCGTTAAGGTAGTCAGTAATGTCGTCGGTGTATTTTACTACAGGCTTATTGTTTGTCTCGAGCAGCATAAATTTCGTTTATATGTTCGTGAGCCCGTCTTACAAATTCTTCTCCGGAAATTGAATTTTTCCACATTTGTTCAAACTGTTGATTTTTAGTCTCAGTCCTCTGTGTTTTTTGAGGGTAAACAGTTGGTTTTGTTACACTTAAAACTTCCATATTTATTTTTGTTATGTTTGTAATTTGCTACAAATGTAACGATTATTTCAATTATACTTGCAATAATTAGTAAAAAAATTAACCCCCATACACCTGTTGCCGCCGAAATTCAGCGCAGACAATTGCCGTAGCCACCCCCACATTCAACGACTCGGTTGATTCTACTCCCGGCGGAAAATTAGGGATATACAAACGATTGGTAATCCGATGATCTACTTCGGGACGAATACCGTTGCCTTCGTTTCCCATCACAATTAAACCAACGGAAGGCAGATTCTCTTCGTAGAGGACTTTGCCGTCTAAAAAAGTTCCATAAACCGGAATATCTTTCAGTTCATCTAATAATGACGGTAAAGATTCATAAAATACTTGAACGTGCGCAATACCACCCATACTTGCCTGTACGGTTTTAGGATTATATATATCAGCGGTATCGGGTGAGCAAATCACATTCCGGATGCCGAACCAGTCGGCCAAGCGGATAATGGTGCCCAAATTGCCCGGGTCCTGGATTCCGTCTAATACCAAGGTCAATTCATTTTTCAGATTTTCTTTCTCTAAACAGTAGTTGGGTTGAACAAAAACGGCAATAACATCTTGCGGGTTTTTCAACAGGCTGGCTTTAGAAATACCGTCATCTTCGGCGGCAATCAATTCGCGAGCAGTCAAATCGCCCTGTGTAGCCATCCACGAGGGTTTCGCAATTAAGATTTCACAATCGAAAAAAGGAAGTATATCGGCAACTAATTTATTGCCTTCGGCAACGAACAAACCGGTTTCGATCCGATGTTTCTTACTCTCCAGCGACCGGATAAGTTTGATTTTGTTTTTGCTGAGCCCGCCCATATTCTTCGTCCAATTCATCAAATTCTGTTTTCAGTTTCATCAGTTCGATGCGGATATTTTTCAGTCGGTTGATAATCTCTCCCGTCTGAACAACAGAGCCGCGATTTTCTTTCAACTTTTGCTTAGCACCGGGCAATGTCAATCCTTTCTCTTTCACCAAGTGATGAATGAGGCGGATCTCTTCCACATCTTCTTTACGATATTGACGGGTGCCTTTGTCTGTTTTCGCCGGTTTGATGCTTGGAAATTCCTTTTCCCAATAACGCAACAACGACTGGTTGACGTTAAACATATCCGCCACCTCTTTGATGGAGTAGAACATCTTTTCCTGTCTGAATTTGATATTAGGCATAGCACATTATCTGTTTTCTGCTTCGTACAACATTTGGCTGTATTCTTCCGGTGTTAAACCCATGAAAAAATATTTGACCGGATTGTCGTACGCCCCATTTACTATTACTTCATAATGCACATGCGGTCCTCTTGATGCGCCTGTAGAACCAACCAAGGCAATGTTTTGCCCTCGAACTACCTTTTGCCCGGGATGAACGGTCATTTTACTGCAATGTCCATAAAGTGTTTTATAACCAAATCCATGGTTGATAACCACTGCATAACCATATCCTCCTTCCCATTTTGCCGATTCCACGATTCCTGCTCCCGTAGCGTGAATTGGCGTTCCTGTATTAGCATTCAAATCAACACCGGTGTGCGGACGGATACCTCCGTAGATCGGATGAAAGCGCATCCCATAACCGGAACTCATCCCTTTCATCTGCTTGCCGGACAAGGGCATAATTGCAGGTATGTGTTTAACACGTTCTTCACTGGTTTTAATCAATCTTGTCAACTCGTCGTACGAATTGGATTGCACATACAACTGTTTGGTCATCATATCCAATTTCGCTGTAGTAGCGATCACTATACCCGAACTGGGGAACGATAACAAATGTTCGTACCGGTTTGTCCCTCCTACTCCGGGTTTACGTATGGATGAAGGTATCGGATTGGCATTAAACATCGTCCGATATAAATCATCGTCCCGTTGCTGCAATTCCTCCAAAATTTTCTCATTTTCACTAATCTGTTTCGACAAAATCTGATACTGTGTTAATAAAAGTTTATTTTCTTTTTTTAACTGTTGTTCTTTCGGCGAATCGAAATAGAAAAATGCTATTGCCAACATTCCGCCTCCAATGAAAAACCCAATGCCTAACTGACGAAGCACTGTTAAAATACGCTGTTTAATAGACAGATACACTCTCTCGTAACTCAACGTATCGGAGTTATATTTATAAAATATCTTCCTCATTAAGGGAAATTTATGTCCCAATTTCCACAAAAGTAAGTTATTTATTGTATTTTTGCAAAAATTTTCACACAATTTATGGCTAACAAAGAACTACCCATCGGCGCAAGCCAAATTCGTCAATCGTTTAAAGACTTTTTTGAGAGCAAAGGACATAAAATTGTATCTTCGGCACCTATGGTTATTAAGGGCGACCCCACTTTGATGTTTACCAATGCCGGAATGAATCAATTCAAAGACATTATACTGGGAAATGTGCCTATAAAATACCCGCGCATCGCCGATTCGCAAAAATGTCTGCGGGTAAGCGGAAAACACAACGATCTCGAAGAAGTAGGACGGGACACTTACCATCATACAATGTTTGAGATGCTGGGTAATTGGTCGTTCGGCGATTACTTCAAAAAAGAGGCCATCGAATACGCTTGGGAATATCTTACCGAAGTGTTGAAATTAGATAAAAACCGACTCTACGTAACGGTTTGCGAGGGCGACACTCCTTCACCCCTCCCTTGTGGGGAGGGGAAGGGGGAGGGGTCTTTATCGCGAGACGATGAAGCTGCCGCTATTTGGGAAAATTATCTGCCGAAAGACCGGATTATTGATGGCTGTAGGAAAGATAATTTCTGGGAAATGGGCGATACCGGTCCTTGTGGTCCCTGCTCCGAAATTCACATCGACCTCCGTCCGAATACCGAACGCAATGAAGTGAGCGGATTAACATTAGTCAACCGCAACCATCCGCAGGTAATCGAAATCTGGAATCTGGTATTTATGCAATTCAATCGCAAAACCGACGGATCGTTGGAAGACCTTCCCAACAAAGTGATCGACACCGGCATGGGTTTTGAGCGGCTTTGCATGGCAGTACAGGGCAAAACATCGACTTACGATACCGATGTGTTTCAACCTCTGATTCGAGAAATTGGAAAAATTACAGGGTCCGAGTATGGTCGAGATGCAAAAAAAGACATCGCTATGCGCGTTATCGCCGACCATATCCGCACCATTGCTTTTTCCATTACCGATGGGCAGTTGCCGTCGAATGCCAAAGCCGGTTATGTGATTCGCCGGATTTTGCGCCGTGCAGTGCGTTACGGATACACTTTTTTGAGTCAGAAAAAGCCGTTTATGTTCCGTTTGATTCCGGCGCTGATCGATTCGATGGGCGATGCTTACCCCGAATTGATTGCTCAAAAAGAATTGATAGAAAAAGTGATCAAAGAAGAAGAAGATTCGTTTTTGCGCACATTGGAAACCGGCATCAAATTGTTGGACAAACAGATACAGGAAACCAAAATTGCTAAAAAAACATTATTGGACGGTGCAGATGCTTTCGTTTTGTACGACACCTACGGTTTCCCGTTGGATTTGACGGAACTCATCTTGCGCGAATACGATATGGAAGTGGACAAAGTCGCTTTCGATGTGGAAATGCAAAAACAAAAAGAACGCGCCCGTCAGGCTGCCGCTGTAGAAACCGGCGATTGGACAGTTGTAAGGGAAGGTGAACCCGAATTTGTCGGTTATGACGAAACTTCTACTGCCTCTCATATCTTACGCTATCGCAAAGTGAAGCAGAAAAACGAGGAGTATTTTCAGATTGTATTGGATAAAACACCCTTCTATGCCGAAATGGGGGGACAAGTGGGAGACAGCGGTATTCTTGGTAAGATCGAAATTTTCGACACAAAACGGGAAAATAATTTGGCTGTTCATCTCGCATACCAATTGCCGAAGAATGTCAACGATACTTTTACGGCAGTCGTTGATGTGGAAAAACGAAAGGCTACGGAATGCAACCACACGGCTACACATTTGTTACACGAGGCTTTGCGCGAAGTATTGGGAACGCATATCGAACAAAAAGGCTCGTTCGTATCCGCCGAAGTATTGCGTTTCGACTTTTCGCACTTCCAAAAAATGAGCGATGAAGAAATTCGTAAGGTCGAACAATTAGTCAACGCCAAAATCAGGGCAAACATTGCCTTGAACGAAAAACGTTGCATTCCACTCGCCGAAGCCAAAGAAATGGGCGCAGTGGCTTTGTTCGGTGAAAAATACGGAGAAGAAGTGCGGGTAGTCAAATTCGGTTCGTCCGTCGAATTGTGTGGCGGTACGCACGCCGCTGCTACCGGATGTATCGGAAGTTTTGTCATTCTACACGAAATGTCGATTGCCGCCGGTATCCGCCGTATCGAGGCGATTACAGCGGAAACGGTCGAAAAACTCCGTTATGCCCAACAGGATATGATTCGCGACATTAAAAGTTTTTTCCATAATACACCCGACTTAGTGCAGGCACTTAAAAAAATGATGGAAGAAAATACTGAACTGAGAAAGAATGCCGAAGAATTTGTAAAAGAAAAAATGCAAACGGTTAAAAAACTGTTGATTGAAAATAAGCAAATCGTCAACGGCATTCAGTTGTTTGTGTTACAAGTACCATTCCCCGCTGAGGCTGTTAAGGATATCGCATTTCAGATTCGGGGCGAATTTCCGGAAAAATCCTGTTTTGCGGCAGCCACCAACATAGAAGGCAAACCGCTCCTCACGCTTATGATCAGCGACGATTTGGTCAAAAACGGCTATAATGCCGGACAAATCGTGCGGGATGCAGCGAAGCACATACAGGGCGGCGGTGGCGGTCAACCGCATTTTGCTACTGCCGGTGGAAAATCCATCGAAGGACTATCTGCTGCATTGGATGAAATGATTCTTAAAATTACCGAATGAGGGGATGATTTGCATGCGAAAATTTCACCTATATTTGTAAAAAATATTTTCATTGAAAACACAAAAATAGTTATGACAAAGAGAATTCTTATCCCGATTCTGTTTTTAATCGTTAGTCTTTTCATTGCTAACGCACAGGAAAACAAAGAAATAACAGTTAAAACCACCGTTTCCGATGTTACGGTTTTTATTAAAGGTGCGCAAGTTATGCGCAAGACATCTGTGAATTTTCCTGCGGGAAAATCAACTTTGCGTTTTACTAATCTTTCGCCTTACATCGACGCTAAAAGTGTACAGGTGAAAGTCGATGGAGAAGTTATGGTGCTTTCTGTCAATCATACGCTTAACTATAACGACACCGTTAAACTCAACGACGAAGTTACCGCGTACGCAAAACAGATTGAGACGATCGACGAAAAAATCAAAGCCGAACAAACAAATTTGGAAATTATTGCCGAAGGAATCAGTTTTTTGAAAGAAAACAAAAAAATCGGCGGCACAGATAAAGGCATCGAATACAACAACCTGAAACTCACGGCGGAATATTACAATCAGCAAATTGCAGCATTAACGGGTAAAAAGGCCGAGATCGACAAAAAAATTAAAACATTGAATGAAGAAAAATCGGTCATTCAGAAAAAAATCGCCTCTGCGGGTACCACAAAACCCGAACCGACAGGTGAAGTCGTTCTCACCGCCAACTGCAAAACTGCCTTGCGCGTACCTGTGGAATTGTCGTATTATGTGAATAATGCCGGTTGGTTTCCTTCGTACGATATTCGTGCAAAAGATATTACACAACCCGTCGATTTGGTTTACAAGGCAAATGTGATGCAAAATACCAAAGAGGAATGGAAAAATGTAAACCTGAAGATTTCCTCTGCCAATCCGAATCTCGGCTCTGTTGCACCGAAATTGAAAACTTACACCTTGAATTATTGGACAAAACCTCCACGATATGACGTTGGCAACAACGATTTGTCGAACACTGTTTCGGGTATTGTTACAGATAAAGATGGCGAGCTGCTTATAGGTGCATCGGTAACGATTAAAGGCACAACCATTGGTACCGCCACGGATTTAGACGGAAGATATTCGCTCTCAATTCCCGCCGGTGGAGGTGAGTTGCAAGTTGCATATATTGGTTTTATAACTAAAACGCAGCCGATTAACAGTAATAATATTAATATCCGTTTGGAAGAAGACGTTAGAGCGTTTGAAGAAACAGTAGTTGTGGCGTATGGTGTTCAATCGAAGATGTCAGAGACTTTGGCAGGTTATACTCCAGGATTACAAGTACGAGGGGTCGGTACATTAAAATCAAGTAATCCCAAATTCGTTCCCATTCCTGTGGCACAGGTCGAAAACACAACTTCGGTAGAATTTGAAATAAAAATGCCTTATACCATTCCTTCGGAAAACAAGACAACCGTTGTGGAAATGGAGCACTATTCGTTGCCCGCCGAATACGAATATTATTGCGTGCCGAAAGCCGATAAAGATGTTTTTCTTTTGGCCAATATCGTTGATTGGGAACAGTATAATTTGCTCGAAGGGGAGGCAAACATCTTTTTTGAGAATACTTTTGTGGGCAAAACCATTCTCGACCTGCGCTATATGAACGATACGCTGAACATCTCACTCGGCAGAGATAAAAACGTAGTTGTAAAACGGGAAAAAGTGAAAGAATTTACGCAAACAAAATTCCTTTCGTCGAAAACCGAAGTTACCCGCGATTGGAAAATCACTGTCCGCAACAACAAGCGTCAGCCCATTTCGATGGTTTTGCTCGACCAGATTCCTGTTTCAACCGTTTCGGAAATCGAAGTAACGGCGGAAAAATTAACCGGCGGCACTTTGAACAAAGAAACAGGTGAAGTAAAATGGAAATTTATCCTTCAGCCTGCGCAAAAGACTGAATTTGAGTTACTTTACAGAGTTCGTTATCCCAGAGAAAAAAGTTTGACGGTGGAGTGAAACAGTATGAAAATCTCACAAATTACAAAAATTATTGAAGAATTTGCCCCTTTGACTTTGCAGGACGATTTCGACAATTCCGGTCTGCAAGTGGGCGATGTGTCGCAACCATTAGAAGGAATCCTCCTGTGTTTGGATGTAACTCCGGAAGTCATCGACGAAGCGATCGAGTTGGACTGCAACCTGATTATTTCGCATCATCCATTACTGTTCAGGCAATTAAGAACACTCACAGGTAAAAACTACATCGAACGTTGCGTTATCAAAGCCTGTAAAAACGACATAGTCATCTATTCCGCCCATACCAACTTGGATAATGCTTTCGGAGGAGTAAATTTCTATTTGGCAGAAAAAATAGGCTTGCAAAATATCCGGTTCTTGAAGCCCATCAACGACGCAATCGGCGGTGCCGGAGCCATTGGCGAATTAGTTGCTCCGGAAGATGAAGAGTCGTTTTTGGAACGTATCAAGGATATTTTCCAACTGAAAAATTTGAAACATTCGCCTTTTACCGGCAAAATGGTACAGGAAGTGGCAATTTGCGGCGGCAGTGGTGCTTTTCTTATCCCAGATGCTATTGAAGCCGGCGCCGACGTTTTCCTGACCGGAGAAGCCCGTTATAACGATTATTATGATGTGGAAGACCTGTTATTGTTGGCCACTTTAGGTCATTATGAAACAGAACATTATACAAAACAATTGGTTTTTGATATAATTTCAAAAAAAATTCCTAACTTTGCAATCCATTTTTCAAACGTAAATACAAATCCTGTAAATTATATGTAATCCTTTATGGCACAAAAAGAACAATCGGCTGAACCGAAAAAGAAAAAAACAAGCGCTCCTAAAACGGAAACGCCCGTTGTAGGACAAGAAGCGAAAACTATCGACAAAAAAGAAAGCGGCGAAACGTCGGTCGAACAAAAATTGGCGAATCTTTACAAACTGCAACTGATGTTGTCGGAAATTGATAAAATAAAAACGCTTCGTGGCGAGCTTCCTTTTGAAGTGCAAGACTTGGAAGACGAAGTAGCCGGTTTGCAAACCCGTATTCATAAGTTTCAATTGGATGTCAAAGATTTGGACACTGCTGTCGGACAACAACGTATTAAAATTACCGATTCAAATACACTGATAAGCAAATATCAGGAACAGTTAGACAATGTCCGCAACAACCGCGAGTTCGACAGTTTGTCCAAAGAAATCGAATATCAAGGATTGGAAGTGGAATTAGCCGAAAAACGTATTCGAGAGTTTACTAACGAATCGAAAATATTAGTCGAAGAAATCGAAAAAAGCAAAAAAATATACGAAGAACGTCAAGCCGACCTGAAATCGAAAAAGGAAGAATTGGACGAAATTATTTCCGAAACAAAAATTCAGGAAGAGCAGATGCGGGAAAAAGCCAAACAACTCGAAACAAAAATCGAACCACGCCTGCTGGCGGCTTTCAAACGAATCCGTAAAAGTGCGCGAAACGGGTTGGGTGTTGTATATATTCAACGCGACGCCTGTGGCGGTTGCTTCAATAAAATTCCGCCTCAACGGCAATTAGACATCAAACTACGGAAGAAAATCATTGTTTGCGAACACTGCGGACGAATTATTATTGACCCTGCTCTTGCTGGAGTTGAATAAAATGCGGCGATAAAATACTGACGCCCCCGTTCCGGAACCGGTCTTGAATATTTTGCCTCAAATCCGACATAATATTCATCTTAGTTGGTCGATAATGAAAATACAATTATGGATAGTTGGAAAAATCACCCAAGATTTTGTAGAATGGGGATTGACCGAGTTTTGCGGACGAATAAAACATTACCTTCCGTTCGAAATGCGGGTTATTCCCGATATTAAAAATACGAAAAATCTCTCATCCGAACAGATAAAAGAAAAAGAAGGCGAAGGAATTTTGAAAATCATTCAGCCGGGAGATTACATTGTTTTGTTGGACGAACGCGGCCGGGAGTTTACTTCTTTACAGTTTTCGGAGTACATAGAAAAGAAAACACATACTGTTTCCAAATCGTTGGTTTTTATTATCGGCGGTCCTTACGGATTTTCTCAAAAAGTGCAGGAAGCGGCACAAGAAAAAATCGCCTTGTCTAAAATGACTTTTTCGCACCAATTGGTTCGGCTGATTTTTGCGGAACAACTTTATCGCGCACTGACGATATTGAATCGGGAGCCCTATCATCACGAGTGATTTGACGACCACTTGTGTTTGGTTGCTATGCGACCGGTGCAACATCACAAATTCGCAACAAATTCCTCCAACTTTTTTGTAGCCTCTGTCCACTCATTCATTGCTTCGGACAGTTTTTTCTGAATTTCGGCGTGTTTCCACAGCAAATCAACATCAGAGGCTCCTTCGGGTGTAATCAGAACGGTTTCCACGTCTTTTATCTCGGTTTCCAACTGTTCGATTTGCTTCTCACAATCCAATACCTGTTTTTCTAAACGGCGTTGCCCACGCTGTTGCTCCTTGCGTTCGGCGTAAGATGTACCCCCAACCCCCTGAAGGGGGCTTTTAGTGTCTGCCGTATTTTCTAAAGTCCCCTTTAGAGAAACAGCGTTCGGCGTTAGCCAATTGTGGGGCTGTCTTTCCAATTCTTTTAGAGTTTCTATTTTTTTGTTCTCTAAAAAGTCGTAGATGCCACCTAAATGTTCTTTTACCTGCCCGTTGCCAAATTCATAGACTTTGCTCACCAAACCGTCGAGAAATTCACGGTCGTGCGAAACGACAATGACCGTGCCGTCGAATTCTTTCAATGCTTCTTTCAATACATCTTTCGACCGCATATCCAAATGATTGGTCGGTTCATCTAAAATCAGTAAATTGACCGGTTCGAGGAGTAATTTTATCATCGCCAAGCGAGTACGCTCACCACCCGAAAGTACGGCTACTTTTTTATCGGAGGCTTCTCCGCCAAACATAAAAGCACCGAGTATATCTCGAATTTTGGCACGGATATCGCCGACAGCCGCGTAATCGATCGTTTGAAAAACGGTCAGTTTTTCATTCATCAAAGCAGCTTGATTTTGGGCGAAATAGCCGATTTTGGTATTGTGTCCCAATTGCAATTTGCCTTCGTAAGGAATCTCATTAAGAATGCACTTTACCAAAGTGGATTTTCCTTCGCCGTTTTTACCGACAAACGCCACTTTTTCGCCTCGATGGATGGTCAATGTAGCTCCTTGAAAAACTAAATGGTCGCCGTATTTTTTCGACACGTTTTCCAAAATTACCGGATAGGAGCCGGATCGAGGTGCTGGAGGAAATTTGAGTCGCAGGGTAGAATTGTCTTCTTCGTCCACTTCCAATCGTTCCAATTTGTCTAACTGTTTGATACGACTTTGCACTTGCACTGCTTTCGTTGCTTTGTAGCGAAAACGCTCGATAAATTCTTCCGTATCTTCAATCTGTTTGCGTTGATTTTCATAAGCGCGGAGTTGCTGTTCTCGACGTTCTTTCCGTAATACCACATACCTGGAATAATTGACGCGATAATCGTAAATCTTTCCCAGCGAAATTTCAATCGTCCGCCCCGTAACATTGTCAAGAAAAGCCCGGTCGTGCGAAACCAAGATAACAGCATTGGCTTGAGTAGAAAGAAAATTTTCCAACCACTGAATGGATTCGATGTCCAAATGGTTAGTTGGTTCATCTAAAAGTAGAATGTCGGGTTTACGCAACAGAATTTTCGCTAATTCGATGCGCATCCGCCATCCGCCGCTAAACTCGCCGGTAGGTCGGTCGAAGTCGTTGCGAGCAAATCCTAAACCCATCAAAGTCTTTTCTATTTCTGCCTGCCGATTGGAAGCACCTTCCATAGCCAGAAGTTCATTTAAATGGGTAATTTTATCAATCAACTGATGATAGGATTCGGAGTCATAATCTTCCCGTTCGCTCAATTCCTGCGTTAGTTTTTCCAATTCGACTTCTTTTTGCAGGATGTGTTCAAAAGCCAAAGAGGCTTCTTCGCGAACGGTTCGCTTATCGACCAAATTCATTTGCTGCGGTAAGTAACCAATAGTTGCATCTTTTGGCATAGACACTTGCCCTGAAGTGGGTTCTTGCAATCCGGCAAAAATTTTCAGGAGTGTACTTTTTCCCGCCCCATTTTTACCCGTCAAGGCAATCCGGTCTTTTTTATCTACTACGAAACTCAAACTATCCAGAAGCGTAAAGCCTCCGAAAGAAACAGTCACCCCTCCTGCCGAAAACATCTTAAAGTGCGATTTTTATCCGGTTCATAATGATTAAAATAGTCTCTCCGGATATTCTCCTTCATTAATTAATTCTTGAATTTTCGCTACCACCGATGGGCGGTCTTCTGCATAGGTTATTCCAAACCATTTGGAAGGCGTATCAAGGACTTTTACTTTTACTTTTCCGGTTACAACCAATTGATTCACCACGGAAGGAACATAAAATTCTGCTTTCGGGTTCTCTTTATTATTGATTAAAAACTCTATGAATTGCTCGTCCGAATAGGTAAAATATTCAGGAGTAAATCCCCACATATTCATCGAAACCGGCGTAGTATCGGCAATGGTTACTAAATTTCCATTATCGTCCTTGTATTTTATTTGCCCATCACTGTCTCGGATAATAGAGGTGCGTTCCACTACCGAAGTCAAGAAGTTTTCGGCATCAGTCGAACAAACGCCACGCGCTACCGAACCGCTTTCAGACAAAGTGTTGCGTATTTGATAGCCAACCATTGCATACAGATTTTTCTTATCTTCGACCGATTGTAAAAAAGAGGACAGCACTTCGTAACTTGCTCTACCGTAAAAGTCATCAGCATTAATAACGGCAAAGGGCTCGTTGATTTTTTCTTTGCCCATCATTGCGGCATGATTGGTGCCCCATGGTTTAGTCCGTTCCGCAGGAAGAGAAAATCCTCTCGGCAATTTATCCAATTCTTGGAAAACGATTTCGACCGGAACGATGTTTTCGTATTTCTTCAGAATTTTTTCTCTGAAATCTTTTTCAAACGATTCACGAATCACGAAAACCACTTTTCCGAAACCGCTTCGAACGGCATCGAAAACAGAATAATCCATAATTGTTTCGTCATTTGGCCCTATACCGTCTAATTGTTTCAGACCACCATAGCGACTGCCCATTCCGGCTGCCATTATCAATAATGTGGGTTTCATACAGTTACCTCTAAATAAAAGGCCAAAGGTATTAAACTTCTTGGCGTTCTCAAAATAAAACCGTAATTTTGCCGAAAATTTTACAGAATGGAATATTATCATTTGTCCAGCATTATTCACCAGCAGGCGAAGAAATTCGGACACGAAGAAGCATTAAAAACCCGAAATGATGTTACGGGCGTTTGGGAATCGGTTTCATGGCTCAACTTTTCAAAGACCGTTACGACTGTAGCCGAAGCACTTTGTCACATAGGTGCTAAACCTCAATCCAATATTGGTGTGTATTCATCCAATCGAGCGGAATGTATGTATGTTGATTTCGGTATTTTTGCCAATCGAGCAGCAGCGGTTCCGATGTATGCTACGGCGTCAATTCCGCAGATTACTTATATGATCGACGAGGCGGAAATTGAAATCCTCTTTGTGGGCGACCAGTGGCAATACGATAACGCATGGCAAGTACTCCAAGAAAGCAAATACTTGCAGAAAATAATTATTTTTGATGACAACGTACAATTGGCTGAAAACGACAAGGCTTCCGTTTATTTCAAACAGTTCTGTTCTCACAAGAATCGTAATTCGCAGGACATTATTTCCGTGGAAAAACGAATGAAAGAAGCACGGAATGACGATACGGCACATATTATCTATACATCAGGTACTACGGGCGAACCGAAAGGAGTAGTATTGACCCACAACAACTATATAGCCGCATTAAAAATGCACGATATTCGGCTCGATTATTTACCGCAACGTTTCCTTTCGATCAGTTTTTTGCCGTTGGCGCACGTTTTTGAGAAAGCGTGGTCGATTTATTGCCTTCATCGGGGTTGCACTTTAGCCATTTGCCCCGATCCGAGAGAGATACAAACTCACATCAAGGAAGTTCGTCCGCAAGCCATGTGCAGCGTGCCTCGTTTTTGGGAAAAAGTGTATGCCGGCGTACAGGAAAAAATTGAAGGATCCGGATTTATCTTGCGCGCATTATTTCATCGTGCCATTCAAATAGGGAAAAAGCACAATTTGGATTATGTAAATCAGGGGAAGAAAGCACCTTGGCTCTTGCGAATAGAGTTTGTTTTATATAATATGCTAATATACAATAAATTAAAAAGGACAATAGGTATTGAAAGAGGTTTAATATTTCCTACGGCAGGGTCTTTTCTATCGGAAACTATTAATGTATTTCTGCAATCGGTTAATATTCCTCTTATCTATGGTTACGGATTAACGGAAACGACGGCAACCGTCTGTTGTTTTCCTCCTATTGGTTTCGAAATCGGAACCGTAGGGAAAATTATGCCGGATACAGAAGTCCGTATTGGCGACAACAACGAAATTCAGGTCAAAGGTGGCGGTGTAATGAAAGAATACTACAAAAAACCGAAGGCTACTGCCGAAGTCTTTACCAAAGACGGATTTTTTCGCACGGGTGATGCCGGTTGTCTGACAGAAAAAATGGGTATCGTCCTTACCGAGCGCATTAAAGATTTGTATAAAACATCGAACGGTAAATACATCGCTCCGCAACAATTAGAAACTCGGTTGACGAGCGACAAGTACATCGAGTCGGCCATCGTCATTGGCGATCAAAAAAAATATGTAACGGCTTTGATTATTCCTGCGTGGGACGAAATCAAGGCGTATGCTGCAAATCGTGGTATTGCTTTTGAGACAGAAGAGGATTTGTGTAAAAACCCAAAAATCATTGAATTGTTTGAAAGTCGCATACAGGGGATGCAGAACGAATTTGCCAATTACGAGCAAATCAAACGTTTTGCATTATTGCCGGAGTCTTTCACCATTCAATCGGGAGAGTTGACCAATACGCTAAAAATGAAACGATTATTTATTGCGGAAAAATATAAGGATGTGATCGACAGTATGTATCAATAAATGGGATTTAACAGCAATAATTATGGAATATAATTTCAGCGAAATCGAAAAGAAGTGGCAGGAATATTGGAAAAAAAACAAAACGTATCAGGTAAAGGCCGACAAAACAAAACCTAAGTATTATGTGCTCGATATGTTTCCTTATCCTTCGGGTGCAGGTTTGCATGTAGGACATCCGCTGGGATATATTGCATCCGATATTTATTCGCGCTACAAACGGTCGAAAGGGTTTAATGTATTACATCCGATGGGGTACGATGCTTACGGACTTCCAGCGGAACAATACGCCATTCAGACCGGTCAGCATCCGGCAGTTACCACAGAACAAAATATCAAACGTTATCGCGAACAGTTAGATAAAATTGGTTTCAGTTTCGATTGGAATCGTGAAGTGCGCACTTGCGACCCGACGTATTACAAATGGACGCAATGGGCTTTCATTCAAATGTTTGAATCGTATTATTGTTACGACGAACAACAGGCGCGTCCTATCACTGAATTAATTGAAGTATTTGAATTGCAGGGAACCAAAGACATGAATATTGCCCGTACCGAAGATTTATCTTTTACGGCAGAAGAATGGAAAGCCAAATCCGAAAAAGAAAAGCAGGAAATCCTGATGAATTACCGCATTGCCTATCTTGCTGATACGATGGTTAATTGGTGTCCACAATTAGGAACGGTTTTAGCGAACGATGAAGTGAGTGAGGGTATTTCCGTGCGTGGCGGTTATCCGGTTGAACAACGAAAAATGAAGCAATGGAGTCTGCGGGTTTCGGCTTATGCCCAACGCTTATTGGATGGATTGGACAAAATAGATTGGACGGAATCACTGAAAGAAACGCAGAAAAATTGGATTGGGCGTTCAGAAGGGGCGGAATTAGACTTTCAAATCAAAGATTCGGACGTAAAATTTACAGTTTTCACCACAAGAGCAGACACCATTTTCGGCGTAACTTTTATGGTATTGGCGCCTGAAAGTGAATATGTTGCCGGGGTTGTAACTTCCGAACAAAAAGCCAAAGTAGAAGATTATTTGAAACAAGTGAAATGCCGTACCGAGCGTGAACGCATTGCCGACCGCAAAGTAACCGGTGTTTTCACCGGCTCGTATGCCATCAACCCGGTCAGCGGAACAGAAATTCCAATTTGGATTTCCGACTACGTCTTGGCAGGCTATGGAACGGGTGCTATTATGGCGGTTCCCGGACACGACAGTCGCGACTATGCTTTTGCCAAACATTTTAATTTGCCCATTATTCCGCTGATTGAGGGAGCCGATATCAGTGAGGAAAGTTTTGACGCCAAAGAAGGGATTATGATGAATTCGGGCTTTTTGAATGGTTTGACCGTCAAGGAAGCCATTGAAAAAGCCAAAGAATACATTGCGGAAAATATTTTAGGTAAGATAAAAGTCAATTACCGTTTGCGGGACGCTATTTTCAGTCGCCAGCGCTATTGGGGCGAACCTTTCCCGATTTATTACAAAGACGGAATGCCTTACACCGTCGATGAAAAAGATTTGCCGATAGAACTGCCCGAAGTGGATAAGTTCTTGCCGACGGAGACGGGGGAGCCGCCTTTGGGTAGGGCGAGGGATTGGTTTTATGAGGAGAAACTTTAATTGCAATGAACACTCAACTCCAAATATCCCCCAATTACAACAACTTGATTTCCCAAATCGGCGATTTGTTACAGCAAGGGCGCAGGCAAGCGGCTTATGCTGTGAATAATATTTTGGTGCAAACCTATTGGCAAGTCGGGAAATACATTGTAGAGTTTGAGCAAGGCGGATTGGAAAAATCCGAATATGGCTCAAAATTATTGGACCGGCTTTCGAAAGACCTTACTGTGAGGTATGGGAAAGGGTTTAGTCGTTCTAATTTAATGTATATGCGTAAGTTTTACAGTGTGTTTACAATTGGTGTGACACTGTCACACCAATTGTCAAACCTTCAAATAGAACCAATTAGTGAGACAGTGTCTCACCAATTGGAAAAACAATCGGCATTGCCTGAAATTTGTGTGACACTGTCACACAAATCTTCGAACACCTCAATGGAACAAATTGGGGGGACAGTGTCACACAAATTCAAAAAGCCTGTATTATCCACAAAATTACATTGGGGGCATTATTATGAAATCCTGAAAGCCGACAATCCATTAGAAATCAGTTTCTACACCAAACAATGCGAAAAAGAAAACTGGAGCGTGCGAGAACTTCGCCGTCAAATGAAAAGCATGCTCTTCCACCGTTTGGCATTGAGTAAAGACAAAGCAGGCGTATTGGCTCTTGCCGAAAAAGGCGCAGAAATTCAGAAACCCGAAGACATTATGCGCGAACCTTTTGTGTTTGATTTTCTGGGTATTCCTCATCAACAGCAATATTTAGAAGGCGAATTGGAAGAAAAATTAATTCAGAATTTAGAATCGTTTTTACTCGAACTCGGCAAAGGTTTTGCTTTTGTGAAACGGCAATACCGCGTGCCTGTCGGGAACCGTAATTTTTCGGTCGATTTGGTATTTTATAACATTATTCTGAAATGTTATGTGCTGATAGATTTGAAACGCGGAGAAATAGAGCACAGCGACATCGGGCAAATGAATTTCTACCTCAACTATTTTCGCAAGGAAGTGAATGTAGAAACCGATAACCGACCTATCGGCATTGTTCTGGGTGCCTACAAAGACCGGATTATGGTTGAATATGCGTTGGATAACATTACCAATCAACTGTTTGTGAGTAAATATCAGTTGTTTTTGCCTGCAAAGGAAGATTTGGAAAGAGAATTGGAACGATTGTTGGAAAATAATAATACTGAAAAAAATTAGAATTTGTAAATTATAACGAATAAAGATATGGAAAATAAAAAATACCCCCTCGAATTAGCCACTATGCCCGGATTTGCCGGTTCATCCGCTTATTACCTGCGATATGAAGACCCGCACAATAATGAAGCATTAGTGTCGAAAGAAGCCAACGAATACTGGCGCAATGTTGATTTATACATTGGTGGGACAGAACACGCTACCGGACACCTGATTTACAGTCGTTTCTGGAACAAATTTCTGTTCGATTTGGGTATGATTGTCGACGACGAACCCTTTAAAAAACTGATTAATCAGGGAATGATTCAAGGTCGAAGCAATTTCGTTTACCGTATCAAAAACACCAACACTTTCGTTTCTTTCGGTTTAAAAGACCAATACGATGTAACGCCCATTCACGTGGACGTGAACATCGTATCCAACGACATATTAGACATAGAAGCATTCCGGAATTGGAATCCCGAATACAAAACTGCCGAATTTATTCTCGAAGAGTGGAGGTACATCTGCGGCTGGGCCATAGAAAAAATGTCGAAATCAATGTACAACGTAGTCAATCCCGACGACATTGTCGAACGCTTCGGAGCCGACACCCTGCGTTTGTACGAAATATTTTTAGGCCCTTTGGAACAATCCAAGCCTTGGGATACCAACGGAATCGACGGTGTTTCGCGATTTTTGAGAAAATTGTGGAATCTGTTTTTCAAAGGCGGTGAGTTTACGGTATCCGATGAACAACCCACTGCCGAAGAATTGAAATCCATTCACAAATTAATCAAGAAAGTAGGGCAGGATATTGAGAGTTTCTCATTCAACACTTCTGTTGCTGCTTTTATGATTTGCGTAAACGAATTGACGGCTCTCAAATGCAACAAACGTTCGATATTGAGTGATTTAATTATTGTTTTGTCGCCATTTGCTCCGCATATCGCCGAAGAGTTGTGGCATCGACTGGGCAATACGACTACGGTTTGTGATGCTCATTTCCCCGATTACAACGAAGAATACCTCAAAGAAGATTCGGTAAAATACACGATTTCGTTCAATGGAAAAGCACGCTTTGCTTTGGATTTTCCGGCAGGGACCTCCGTTGCCGATGTCGAAAAGGCGGTTTTATCTAACGAAAACACCCAAAAATGGATGGAAGGCAAAACGCCGAAAAAGGTAATTGTCGTTCCAAACAAAATTGTGAACGTGGTTGTATAAACCATTTATTTTTGCCGCAATGCCGCAATACTTTCCTCCAACGATTTAATTTTGCTTTCAGCATCCGCTTGTTTTTTGCGCTCGTTTTCAACGATTTCGGGTTTAGCGTTGGCGACAAACTTTTCGTTGCTGAGTTTGTTTAGAACCGATTTCAAGAATCCTTGTTGATAAATTAATTCCGCTTGCTGTTTCTCCAATTCTTCGGCTATATTGATATTGTCGGCCAAAGGAATAGCAAATTCGGTCGTTTTTACTAAAAACGATACCGACCCCGACGTTTTTTCCGTTACTCTTTCGATGCCGGAAAGGTTAGCCATTTTGATAATCACAGGATTGAACTCCGGATGATATTCTCCAATTATTTGCAACTGCAACGATTCTTTGTTTGGGATGTTCTTTTGCAAACGAATGGTGCGGATGTTGGCAATAATCTCTTTTACCGTTTCAAAATCATTGATTATTGCATCGCTTTGCTCGTTTGAATGTGCAGGCATAGCGGCTATCATAATGCTTTCGCCTGTTTTCCGTTCTTCCAAAGCCTGCCACAATTCTTCCGTAATGAACGGCATAAACGGGTGAAGCAAACGTAAGAGCGCATCGAAAAAGCCGAGTGTCGCATTATAGGTTTGCCGGTCTATCGGCTGCCCGTACTCCGGCTTAATCATTTCCAAATACCAGGAAGAAAATTCGTCCCAAAACAGTTTATATACCTCCATCAAGGCTTCCGAAATGCGATATTTATCGAACAAATCGTCGATGGTTTCGATGGTTTTGTTTAATTGCGCCTCAAACCATTCAATGGATTTTTGTGAGGATTCGGGTTGTGCAACGTCTGCTACTTGCCAACCTTTTACCAAACGAAAGGCGTTCCAGATTTTGTTGTTGAAATTTCGTCCCTGTTCGCAAAGCGCTTCATCGAAAGGCAAATCGTTTCCGGCAGGAGAAGAAAGCAACATTCCCATTCTCACACCGTCGGCTCCGTATTTGTTCATCAACTCGATGGGATCGGGCGAATTGCCGAGCGATTTACTCATTTTTCTCCCCAACTTATCGCGAACAATGCCGGTAAAATAGACATTTTTAAAACATTCTTTTCCGCGATATTCGTAACCTGCCATAATCATTCGCGCTACCCAGAAAAAGATAATTTCGGGTGCGGTTACCAAATCGTTGGTCGGATAATAATATTCAATTTCTTTATTGTTAGGGTGATTAATGCCATCGAAGACAGAAATGGGCCACAGCCAACTCGAAAACCAGGTGTCCAAAGTGTCTTCGTCTTGACGCAAATCATCAATTGAAAGTTGAAAGTTGAAAGTTGAAAGTGCTTTTTCGTATGCTTTTTCTCTTGTTTCGGCGACTACAAATCCGCCCTGAGGAAGATAATAAGCGGGAATCCGGTGTCCCCAATAAAGTTGACGAGAGATATTCCAATCCTTAATATTTTCCATCCAATGACGATAAGTGTTTTTGAATTTTGGTGGATAAAACCGGATAGTATCGTCCATCACCGCTTCCAAAGCGGGTTCTGCCAAAGGCTTCATCTTCAAAAACCACTGCATCGAAAGTTTGGGTTCAATAGGCACGTTGGTTCGTTCCGAAAAGCCGACTTTATTCTCATACGGTTCTGTTTTTTCTATCAAACCGGCGGCTTGTAGGTCATGCTCGATTTGTTGGCGCACGGCGAAGCGGTCTTTCCCTTCATATTGTAATCCGTGGGCATTCAGCGTGCCGTCGTCGTTGAGAACATCAATCGTTTCCAAATTGTATTTTTCGCCCAGCATATAGTCGTTGATATCGTGGGCAGGAGTTACTTTCAGACAACCCGTGCCAAATTCCAAATCGACGTATTCGTCTTCGATAATAGGCACTTCACGATTGGCAAGTGGAACAATCACTTTTTTGCCTTTCAGATGGGCGTTGCGCGGGTCGTTAGGGTTGATGCAGACCGCAGTATCTCCGAAAATGGTTTCCGGACGGGTAGTGGCGATAATGGCATATCCGTTTTCCCCTGCAATACGATAACGCAAATAATATAATTTCCCTTTTTGTTCCTTATGAATCACTTCCTCGTCGGAGAGAGCGGTTTTGGCAGCCGGATCCCAATTAATCATTCTTACGCCACGATAAATCAATCCTTTATTGTATAAATCGACAAATACTTTGATGACGCTTTCCGAACGTTTTTCGTCCATCGTAAAACAGGTTCGTTCCCAATCGCAGGAAGCACCGAGTTTTTTCAGTTGCTCCAGAATGATTCCGCCGTGTTTGTGCGTCCATTCCCAAGCATGTTCGATAAACCGCTCACGAGTAAGATCAGACTTTTTGATGCCTTCTTCGGCGAGTTTGGCAACCACTTTGGCTTCGGTAGCGATGGAAGCGTGATCGGTTCCGGGCACCCAGCAGGTGTTTTTACCCAGCATTCGGGCGCGGCGGACAAGAATATCCTGAATGGTATTGTTCAACATGTGTCCCATGTGCAATACGCCGGTTACATTGGGAGGCGGAATGACAACGGTATAAGGTTCGCGTTCGTCGGGTTCGGAGTGAAAGAAACGATTTTCCATCCAGTATTGATACCATTTGTCTTCTACTTCGGAAGGGTTGTATTTTGCACTGATTTCCATAAATAAATATCCTTATTGAATTGACCGGCAAAGGTACGAAAAATAATTGTTTTTGATAACAGGTTCAAAATTCTCCCCCGCACATTTATAAAAAAGACGGGGGGTGAGGTGGTTTTGAAAGGCGGGAGCCTTGCTTCCATCAACGCCATAGCGAAACAACGGTCAACGGACGGAGCGCCAGCGTGGACACTTGTTTTTACCTACGACGAGCGCGAGTCAGTGCAGATTTTTATGTTGAATTATATAAATAATATAACCGCCGAGCGCTATTACTAATAACATGGACAATAATATTAGACCTGTCATGATTCGTCCTCCTTGCTTTTAAGTTTAATACCTATCGTTAAAATTGACAGCAAAAACACAATACTGATTGAATAAAATGCTATTTTGCTTTCCATGTCCCTAAAAAATGCCGACAGAATAACACCTGTCATCATATATTTTGAGACGTCTATCAGCCAATTAGCAAATATACTCCAAGACTTCTTCTTTTTCATAAGTCATAAGTTTAGTAGTTAAATTTATCTCTGCAAAGATATACATTTCTTCCAACATAACCAACTCCCGTCGTTTTTTTCAACGGGGCTTCGCCGCTGGGGTATGGCTGGCTCACTCTTTTACCCGACGTTTCACATCGGGCTACCTATATTAAATCCGTTCCGGATTAATTACCCCACAACTTTTACGGGTGGGCTATTTTTATTTTTTGCCCCTCACTATTTCGAATGAGATAGGGTAGCGCTGGCGCTACCCTATTCATTTGTGCCTGCGGCCCTACCCCCCCCTCTCCATGTGGAGAGGGGGACGGGGGGGGAGGAGGAATCACCAGTTCGCCCACTGATCCGTACC
>Ga0209628_10000561_pt1 | contig 23113 bp, 9 predicted proteins | sample TergutCu122P4_FD_187285 | JGI IMG/M metagenome (GOLD analysis project Ga0209628, IMG submission 187285) | Cubitermes ugandensis P4 segment gut microbial communities from Kakamega Forest, Kenya - Cu122 P4 (SPAdes) (version 2) | ecosystem: Host-associated > Arthropoda: Insects > Digestive system >...
CCCATATCATTATGTACTGTCTGAAATTATTTTTATTTCTGACTTGAGTATTTGTGTATCGGCATGTGATACGTAACCTAAAAACGATTTTGTATTCCATGAAGTTCTACGTTATTTACTTCAGTATATGAATAAGTCTGATGTTTTTATATTTGCGCACAGTACGTTGTAGTCAGTGCTGCAGTTTCGTCAGCCTGACAATAGGCGTCCTGTTTTCAAAATCCGTGAAAATGGCGTGATTTTATTATTTTCAGGTTGTCTGGAGTATCATTAACAGGTCATTTTGCTCGTTTAAAGTGAGGTATGTATAATATTTCTTTTCGGGCAGTGGCTTTGGTGATGTAATGTGAACTGGCTGTTTTTATGCCATGCACCCGGACTTAACATAAAGGAGTTTTGAAGTCCATCTAATTACGTGCTTCAAACAGAGTTCTTGAGAAGTTCGTTCTCCTTAGTTGGTCAAAGAAATCCCATATCCTGTTATAGAACCTAAATTGTCATTACGATGCCCTCAAGAGCTGACTACTGGATACTGTTCTGAGACATTGAATGCAGTACACGTCCCTAGAATTTATTTATGTAAATCTTAATGTACTCCTTCCATTTGTGTCAATTTTTGCCATACAGTTCCATTCCCTTCAGGTCTTATCCCATATCAGTAAAATAAAAACTTCCTAAAAAAAATAATATGTGCACCTGTTTAAGTCACAGAACAACATGCTAAAATTGCAAGATAATCAAACATTATGACTTCATAACCTGTGACACTATACTTTTATTCTTAACAGTACTCTCAGTCAGCGCTTCTGCCGAAATGAATATAACTTCAGTGGTCTGTGTAGTCGAACATCATGTCCACTTGCTAACAGTCAGTATGCAACGGTTAGAGAAGAAAATGGTATAATATATCTCTATATGAAGACAGCTGAACGGTAATTAACAACTGTTAAATGTTTCTTAGATTCGTTGTTATGAAAGGACATCATTCATAAACAGGACAAGTATTGTATGAACATTCTGTGAGCATGTGTGTATGAAATGTTTCATAGAATAAGTATTAGAACTGCACTTACTATTGTTCGGCAGATATAGAATTCTGGGGGACTGTTGTGTGGTCATGTAACACAATTATTCTGTAGTAGCACAGAAAATTGTAGTAGTTAAATGATAAAAGCAATTATTCTGGCTTTTGTTTAGAGTGTACCCCATTTGAATCTTGGCTAGGACAGCAGCTGTCTTGAAGGAGGTTTTGTATGGTTATTTTCACTTTCTCCATATACCAGGATAGTGCTCAAATTAAGTTTCGATTGCTTCTTTTCACATGCTGTTGAATTCATTATGCAGTAATCTCCATTTTTACACTATACAGTCTGATCTACAGAGAGAGCCAATTAATGTGCCTTAAATTAAATACATACATAAATACGAAGGTTGTTCAGAAATTATTTGGACAGGGGCTGCTGTTTTACCAAATACTAAGCTGTAAGATTACATGAATTATCATAGGATAATTTAGTCTTACTATAGCATTCCACTACTAAATCAACCTAGTTATGCTTGCCTGTGAAAAACTGCTGTGTCATTACTAAGTCTAGTGGTTGAAGTGCAAGGACAAAAGTCTAAAAAGGGAAGGAGATTTAAATGGGAAGAGAGGGACAGTGTGATTTTTGTGGAAAGAAGGTGTTAAACCATCACCTGTTGTCAGTTATCTGCAATTTGTGATGAGAGAGCACCTGGATGCGGCACTGTGTTCAGCTGGGCATGGGGCTTCTAAATGGGCAAGGAAAGTGCACAGGCAGTTGTCCATGAGTAGTATCACAGCACCTGTAAAGACTGGTTCTTGAAGTCTTCCAGAAGCTCCCAAGAAGTTAGCATCTGTGTAAAACCAAGGAAGGGAATATGTTGAGTTAGCAGTTGTTTAATTTTCAGGTAGAAATAATCAAATTGCTGCAAATGAGGTGAGTATGAATCATTTCTGAATGCCTCTTGTACAAAAGAAAATAAGCTGTTATGCAGTGTGGTTTTACTCTGTACACTTGCCATCATGGTACATTTTAGGAGTTCGAACAGTCAGAACAATCAGGTTTGAAAAAATATTTCTGTGTATTGTGCTTGAAAAGAATTAACATTTTTGTCACAAAACTGATATTCTAGAACATATAGTTAAAATAATAAAAGAATATAACAGTACATCCACACTTGTACTAAGATGCTTTTCTAAGATATCATCAGAATGTAGTGAAATAAGCATACATTGTGTACAGAAATTTGTAAGTTAAACGTAACGGTAGCCATCCCGATGTGTTTAAAGATAAGATACAAGGATTACATCAGTCAAACACATCTTATTTACTTTAGTTGTTGAGTTTACATGGGCGACATGTTTCGACCTCATCTAGGTCATCATCAGGCCCTAATTTAAGAATACAGATCTCATAAAATGCAAGTTGGGATCCCAGTTGCTTACAATGTATGTGAAGTAATACTGATAAAATAGACCATTGGATATGTGTACACAGAGAGGATTTTCCAGTTGTGATGGTATATTAAAATACAAGTTAAAAGTAGGATTAGTTATCGGGTATGCAAAAACACTGAACAAAGCAACAGTATACAGCCATTATAATAAGACAAATAAGTATGTTACAGGCACTAAGGCCAAACCGTTGGACCTCGGGTTGACATAGTAGTTGTTTTGTGTTCTAGAAGCAGTATGCCTTATTTGGCTCGATGCTGCCATGGTGGTAAACATGTTGAGCGGATTTTTTTCAAGATGTAGATGGCATACTGCTTCTAGAACACAAAACAACTACTATGTCAACCTGAGGTCCAACAGTTTGGCCTTAGTGTGTGTAACATACTTATTTGTCTTATTATAATGGCTATATACAATCGCTTCGTTCAGTGTTTTTGCATACCCGATAACTAATCCTACTTTTAACTTGTATTTTAATATACCATCATAACTGGAAAATCCTCACTGTGTACACATATCCAATGGTCTGTTTTATCACATACATTGTAAGCAACTGGGATCCCAACTTGAATTTTATGAGTCAATTTATGTAAGATCTGTATTCTTAAATTAGGGCCTGATGATGACCTAGACAAGGTCGAAACATGTCGCCCATGTAAACTGAACAACTAGAATAAATAAGATGTGTTTGACTGACGTAATCCTTGTATCTGGAATTTGTAAGGTTTATACCTTAGCACTATACAAATTTCACATCTCAAATTATGTTGGAATGTTGTATGCTGTTCCCATGTTGTCATTTTCGTGTCACCATACAGAATCTCAGTAAACCATTTTGAATAGTAGCACTGTTGCTACCAGTTCACGAGTTCACATGACCACTGTGTCTGTAGTATCAAAATTGGGAAATTAAATATTATCAAGATGGAGGCATTCCATTATCTTGCTGTTAATCCTCAGCTTCATGGCAGTTGTATCAGTGTTCATGATACTGGTGTCTGAAATTTATGTAGCAAAGATTCATTGATTTACATAACAGGTCACTGAAGGAGGCACATATTCATTTGGGAGCCCTAAAACCATGTATGGTTTAGTCTGCAGGAAGTATTTAATGGTGTGGTTGCCTTAAGTCATAGTATAAATGAGGAGATGTGATCTGTTTTACAGAGCAGCATTCCCTAAGAACACATGGGAGAAAGTTAAGTTGTCAAGAAACTTCGAGAAAGCAATCCAACAGATAAATGAAAACTTGTTGTATTGGCCAAATTACATGAAGTCAAAATGCAAGCAGAGATTTGTAAAGATCACCCAGTATCTGATCAGGATGAGGAAGCTCGTACTGCGACGGAAGTGAGTGTGTGTTTGGCATTTTATTATACTTTGGGTGGCACAAGAAGAATGACATTCTTACAACCTCACAGTTCTGTATCATCACCATACTTTTCAGATGACTTCCAAAAAATATTTCATACCTCATGTGACATATTTCATGAATATGAAATACTGTTTGAAAGTCAACAATTGCATAGATTATGGTGATACAAAAATTTGATGTTTGTTTTGTGCCACATTGTATATGTACTGAAGTTCCTAACATTCCATATTGTGTGTTAACACTCAAGTAGCATCTGAAATATAAATTTTTTCTTATATCTAAGAGTATTACAGGGAAGTACCATTTATAGAGTGTAAGGCTTTAGAACCTTATTGTTCCATTTCCATTCATTAAAGAATGTAATTGCAGCCGCTTGCCTGCTGAGATTGTGGGTTCAAATCCCACAGGGGCATGGCTGGCAGTTGTGAGTGTTGTGTGTTGTCAGGTGGAGGTCTCGGCAACGAGCTAATCACTCGTCCAGAGTCCTACTGACTGTGGTGCATCGTTATGTGTAATCTAGAAACCTAGTGAATGATGAGTCCCTGGCCCAATGGGGGCTGTTGCACAGGGGGGATATTGTTATTATACTTACACATGCACAGCGATAATTTTTTTTTAATATATTATTATTTACCAGCATGTTTCAGTCAGTTTGTGACCATCATCATAATTTTATTTCTAAATTTTTATTTATATATTTTTATCATATATTATTATTTACCAACATGTTTCAGTCAGTTTGTGACCATCATCATAATTTTATTTCTAAATTTTTATTTATATATTTTTATCATATATTATTATTTACCAACATGTTTCAGTCACTTTGTAATCATCATCAGGGTGTCATACAAGAACTCAAACAATATAAAAACAGTTGTACAAAATGTCTAATTAAAACCGCCTGATGTTGTAGTCCATATTCTTGTCATATATTATTATTTACCAATATGTTTCAGTTGCTTCTGTGACCATCATCATCATCATCATGACATACAAGAATACAAACAATAATAAATCAGCAATTGTACAAAACATCTAATTAAAAGCACCTGATGTTACAGTTAATATTTCAGGTTCTAAGTTGTTATGTATTTTTATTTATATATCTAGTGGCATCTCCTAGGGTACATTGTACTGATGGCAGTGTTTTCACGTCTTTGGAAGAACCTTCTCTGTCTACATTTTCCAGTTATTTAACAATTTTATTGTGATGGAAGAGATGTCAGAGGAAATGGCTGTGAATTGTTTTCCAGTACTGCCTTAGAATATGCTTGGAAAAATATAGTAATATACCATTGTAATTAATAAATCATTTACATGTTTCATTTACTCAGAATTAAAGTCACTTTCTAAATTGACTAAATTTATGCACATTTCATGCACATGCCTTCACTTAGTAATGGACTCAATCCAGTGAAAACTGTCAAGCATCTAAAAACGTCAGGGTTTGTTTATTTGGTTCAGAAAACCAACTGAGTCTATTCATTTTATTTCTTTGAAGGACATTATAAGAAGACATCAGTTGCTTCCACCACAGTCTAGTCCTCATTTCCATACCATCTAAGGAGGAGATGACTAGAGATACCAAAAGTTACAAGCGTGCACATCTCTTTGGGTTAGATATACATTCAGAGAGCGTTCTTTTTCTTGGTGTTCAGTGTTCATTGTGGTTGTTTCCATTTCAAACAACTGAGTGCATTCACCCTCAATTGCAATTTATGTTGCAGAAGGAAATTGGTGCCTCTTCAGCGCAAGATAGAAGTGCGAGAGAGAAGAAGAGAAGCTAAAGCTTTGATTGCTGCTCGACTGGACACTGCCATTGAGAAACAGCTGGTGGAGAGGTTAAGGAAAGGAGTGGTGAGGATCTTCTTCAATTTCTCTGTTTTGTTTTCTTCAATTTTGCAGTTTTTGAATAAATCTGCAGTTAACATTTGTGCTTCTTTTTATGTGGAAGAGAAGACAGTCTGTTGATTTAGTGAAGGGAACAACAAATAAAACACTAATCAGTATAAGGGCATATAGCTATTTTCAAGAGAACACTAGCAGACTGACTTGAACTCCTTCATAATGTTACAATGTTCTTTGTGAGTGATGACATATTGTACTTTTATTCAGATGCCATATTTACCCAAATGCAAGGTAGACCTAACCTTAAGACGAGTCCCTAATAAAACATATCGGCTATTAAAAAATATTTGCTGTTAATTTTATGTTATTAGTACACAAAACATGTCAGATTCCATCTAACTTTCCTATCAGTGCCACTCTCACCACCTTCATTTTTGTAGAGAGTGTTGTTGGGTTTTCTCAGTATGGTTTTCAGCATTATTTTAAAGTTGGCATCATAACTTTGCGTAATCCCTTGTGGAGTACAGCTTGCACTTGTAACCCACTACTGCACATGGTCTGCCACTTTACAGGCATAATGAATTATTAGTACAAACTACTGCACTACTGGATTCATTGGTCTGTTTTGGTATACATGCCTTGGCTTGGCTCATTATATTCCAGTTAAGCGCTTTTAACTTGAATTTATGACAACCCCACATATTTAATTGCCAAATTTAAGGAAGGAACTTTTGAGTAAATATGATATGTGCGTGACCATGATTCTTGTACTGTGTGAGTTATTGTTTCCTTGTGGTTGTTGTTTGTTGACCGTAAATTCTTCCAGTAAGGAACTTAAAACAGCGGTGATAAATTTGTTCCTCAAAATTTTGTAGTTAGGTGAAGTACTTGGGTGTCAGGAGTTGTCCTGTGCTGGTTATCACAAATCTAATTCAGTTTCTTGTCAGTTGTCAGAATGTGTCTTATTAAATTCACTTCTGTTTCAAGTATGGAGACATCTACAACTTCCCTCAAACAGCATTTGATAAGGCATTAGAAAAAGAAGAGGTTGAAGTAGAAGAGGAAGAAGAAGAAGAAGAAGAAGAGGTGAGAAAACACCCAGTAACATCAGTAACAGTTCTCCATCCTTATTAAGGATCTTCATTAAATACCAATGACATACACACACTGTATTATCTCCATTTGTAAACCATTTACTAGCACAAATTCTAGGCCCAGAGAAACAAGACACATTCAAAATACAGTTATGTAAACAAAGGAAAAAATATATTGGAGAAAATGGGAATTGCCTAATGCCCCTCGTTTGATTTTTTTTTTCAAACCCCTTCTTAAAATTTTGCTTTAAAAAGAGTGTGACATGAAAACTGGACATATTTGCAAACATGGGTTTCTACACTGTGTTTATTCAACATTTTAGAAGACTGTGCTACCTCCATCTTCAAGGTGAGTAAACCATTGTTGGTAATCTGAAGACGGAGGCAGCACAGTCCTCAGAAATGCTGGAAACACCCGATACACATACTACTTGCTGTAAGTGCCCAGAAGATAGTTATTTGAGCAATACCTGTAATGGGAACATGAAAACTTATAGTTGTGTTTTCAATTTTTCAGAAAAATATGGAAGTCGAGAAAGAAGTGGAAGAAGAGCTGGAAAGAGATACTGTTTCAGAATATGTAATGATGAGTGATGATGATGATGGTGATGATGACGACGACAGTGATGTAGTGGCAACTGATGATGAGGTGAATATGAAGTTGCTGCACACAACTCTGATGTGGAATAATTTTCAGAGTATTTAATGGAACTTTTTCAACTAATGAGGTTATAAAGACAAGGCAGGAAGAGATCATGAGTGATAACTTGCCCCAGGTTTAGGGAAAGGTTTGGAAGAAGGCTGCTATGATCTGTTTTAAGAATCATTCACCAGAGTATGCAGAAAACCATGAAAAATCTTAGCTTAATGGATAGTCTGGCCAAGATTCTAATTCGGCATTTTTAAGAATTGAGTCCAGACCACTGCTGCTATGCCAACTTGCTTGGTCTGCAGTTGTGACATAGGATCACATCCTAGAAGACTCCAGTCTTCATCAAAAACACTGAAAGCTTCTGATCATGAAGTATTATGTTGTGCTCATATTGTTTCTATTTTTGCCCCCTAGGAAAATGATTCTGAAGGAAAAGTGACTTTTGTAGCTGATGAAGACTTTGAAGTGTCAGAGACTTCAGACATTGAGGTAGGTGTACATATCTGCAACTGTTTGTAGCAGCTTTAAATGTACACTCTCGTTCACTCGTATGCCTTGCTGTAGCTCAGATGCCATCACAGTATGTTACATTCAACCATCCAGCACAACATGATGCCCTTGTTTTGGATTTCACTTCTAATTCTTCATATGGTTTGATACAGAAATAGAAAGTTTTCAGCTCTAATTGTTACCCCATGTTGGTACATCAGGTCCAGTTTTCCAGAGAACTTGAATTGCCATAATGTCCAGCTAGTCATAAAGAACCTCTGAAATCCATATGGATGGAGTGTATTGTAGGACCACAGCTGAAAATTAAAAGCCAGGTCGAGTCCAACTTCGGGCTTGAAATGGTTAATTTAGTCGGTGGGGGTGAGATTTTCTGCATCTGTCCAGACTGGCTGAGGCCCACCCAGCCTCCTGTACAGTAGGTACTGGGTCTCTCCAGAGGTAAAGCAGCCGGAGCGTGGCGTTGACCACCCACCCCCCATCTAGCACCGAGGTTGAAGAAAGAGTAGAGCTATACCTCTACTCCCCCTCTGGACCTTTGTGGCCTGTTCTGGGGTGAACTTTATGGTTAATTTACTGTAACTTCAGTACCAAGTGCTACTGTAAGAGTTTGAAATGCATTGAACTATACCAGTAGTGACAAAGTAAAATTCAGGTAGATTTTTAAGCATAGAAATTGGTTCCAGTACTTCATATGTGCAAATAATTTATTTCATATTTGTAATGAACATTTCATTTGTGACTTTTTCTGCAAGTCCTGTTTTTACCAAAAGGATCACAGAGTGCAAGATGGCATCTTGTACAAAATAGGACAATAGCACAAGGAGAAATGCGTAGAGAACAGAGTGGAATTAATTTGTTTATGTCATTTAGTCAGGTATATGTCCTTTTGTAAATCCTGATACAGGCTAGGTTAGAGATATGCCCTGTGTTATAGTCATTATACATGAATTTAAATTTCAGGATGTGACATCTGCAAGGATGAAACCAGGCACTTCATCTAAAGACATGAACAAACAGAAGCCAAAAGTCCCGAAATCAATCACAAAGCGAAAGAGCATAAGACCACACGTTGAAATTGAGTATGAATATGAACCTGCTGTCACAACAGAGAAAAGTAAAACTTCATATTGAAGTGTAGAAGACTGTCTTCTTAAATATGCTAATAAACTATAATTTGTTGTATTCATTCAAACATCCAAATACTGCACCTCAGAGAAATTACAAAACATTGTACTGTGTCCTAATTCTCACATACTTGTGTGCCTTCCTTTCCTGTTCAAATACTGCAAATATTTTGTTTTCCAGTCCTGCAAATGGGTGTGATGCCATTCATTTTACTCCATCAATGAGCAATTCACTGTACACCATTTGTGCAGGTTATCTTCATTAGATATGAAAATATGGTTGGGCATATGGAAATATAAATCTGGCGATGTTTCTAAATCCGTAAGGAAATGTTATGTGTAAGTAGTAGGTTATGTTGGATTGTCCATGTTCTTTCTATTCCAAGTGCCCCCCTCTATCTTTAGCCTGTAGAGTCATGACACTGGAAGTAGTGCTAATGAGGACACACCTATATATTAGATGTGTTGCCGGTCTATATCGTTCAGGAAAATACTGAAAGGTTGTAACCATAGAAGTGACAATACAAATTCCTTGAATGATGTCTTAGTGGAACTTACAAAATAGGAAGTGCATGAATTAACATAACATTGAGGTGTGTACAGTTTTGTGCATCCTAAACAGTTCCTGGAAGTTCACGTGTGTTACTATTCGCAATTGTGAACATGTTAAAGAATTTACTTCTACAATTATGGGTGTATGTTATGTTTCGGTGCAGAAACTTTTTTATTTATGTCTACAGTTTCATTACTTTTTAAATATATCAATCTCAGCCTTAAATCATCACCCTGTCAGAATGTGTTGTAATTGCTGACTTAAGAACAATATTTTGTACAGAATTTCTAGGGATGTTTATACGATTCATGCATAGTTCTAAGTTGGTGGGTGCAAGGGGGAACAAATGCTCCTTACACTATTTTTTCTGCCTAAGAATAATTTTTTTGGGAAGGAGATACTGAGTTGAAGAGGGTGAAATAGAAAAATATAAATATTATCCAAACTGCTTTTTGGGTAGTGTAAAAAAAAAAAAAAAAAAAAAAAAAAAAACTCCTGCGTTTTACAGGACACAGAATACAGGCAACCTAATGAGCACGGTCGATTTTGCCACCTTCATCCCTGTGTTATTAACCAAGTTACGCCTATGCACACACGCCACAAATATCGTATACCTAGATATAATCAATACATACTAAATATTATGATGGCGTGTATTTATTGTCCATAGTAATATCCTGGACATATTTACCAACATGAAAAAAACTGATTACCGTGAATTGCTACCATGGAAAGTGAAATACAACACTGGCACCTGAAAACAGTCTTTGTTTCAAAACATGATGGAAGTAGTACAGGCTACTGCACGGTATAGGAGTAAAGTGTATTGCAGTGTTTCCTAAACCTACAAGTACACATGCGCATATGTATTTTGTGTGGTCAATCTCTGTTCACCCTGCTGTTTAGAATGATCATACCAAGATGGATGAGTGGGACATAGAGTAGATATACCCGACATGAGAAATATGCATGCAGTTCTTGTTGGAAAATTGAAGGTGACTGAACTTTTTGGGAAATTCAGGTGTAATAATCGTTCATAGGTTGTGAGTGTTTGGACTGGGTTTTAACTGGCTTAGGATAGGGTCCAGTGGTAGAATGGTATGTACAGTAATGAACCACCAGGTTCCTTCAAGTTGGGTAATTTCTTGGCCAGCTGAGAATCTATCACCTTTTCTAGAAGGAATATGCTCAATAGAGTTAGTCATCCCTGTTTGGGGTGTGTTATTTTTCAGTGTGTCACAGATGAATCCATTTTTATTGGACATGCTATCAGCTGTAATCCTGATTTTCTGCGCTATGTCTTCTTGGTATCTGTTACAATTTTCTTAAGCCAATTTAAAATACAAACTACAGCCTTTATGTCAGATATAAGAACACCTTTACAGTTATAAGACTGACAGCTACTGGACTCATATATTGGATACAATTCTTTTTTTCTTTCTTAAAATGAACTTACAGTTGGGTACTGCATTACATGTCTCATTCTTCTCACTACATTATTGCTGTGATGTCCATTTGTTTCCTCCTCATCATCTGATGAAGATTCTTTGACATGCTGAAGACTGTAATTGTCTTCAGGTCATTGGAATATGTTGTTGTTGTCGTCGTCATTGTCATTATCATTATCATCTTCATTGTTAGCATTGTTGTCAAGTAAACATGGAATGACAGTTTGGTGGATTTCATTATTCTGTTTGCTCTTGTCTTTCACTGATGGATTGTGATATAGAATGGAATATTTACAATCACTGTAATATTGGTACTGATTTGGAGGAATCTTTTGTGTCCTTTCTGCAAGTACTTTTTTCTTGTAATTATTATTATGCTGGTTGAAAATCTTGTTGTCATGTGAGGCATCACTCACAGACATATGGGTTATATAGTCATCATTGACATTTCTTAAATCTCTCTCAGAAGAAGTGGATGTGATGAATTCTTTGTTGTTATCTTCATGCTCTGAATGGTCTTTGGACTCATCATGTTTCTCACCAGACAATAAAGACTGACTGACCCATGCTTTCAAAATTTCCTGTTCAGATGGTTGGGGATATTTTTCCCTCCCAGATTTGGAATATTTTATTTCTTCATTATTATCATCATGTGATTCTTTATTCACTTTTCTCTTTTTGAAAATCAAGAGAGCTCTGGCATTTTCTTCATTGTTATTCACATGTGATGAATGTTGTATGTGTGGGTTATTGTAGTTCTGTGTCTCCAGTGTTGATGGATTTGGTTGGATGATTTCTTCCAGTAATCCTCCATACTTCTTCCAGTTTTCCAACAACACAGGTCTCGTAGACACTATGCTGTTTTGTATTACTTGATGGTAATTTTCTTCTGGAATAGTCTGTATATTGTGGTAAGAATTTGACCTTCTCTTAGTGTATAACTTTGGTTGTAGACCTGTCCTGTCCGTGTACATATAAAATCTGAGTAGCTGAGGTGAATCTAACACGTTATAAATATCTGTCATTGAGTTATCATACAGGTTTTGGTTTTCTTCATTGTTGTTATGAATAATATTATTCATCATAATGTTTTCTTCGCCAAGAGTGTCTGAATATTGAAAATTAGTATGTATATTGGGCTGCTGGTTGTGGGAATTTAGAAGGATATCTTGCTCTGTATTGCCTGACTCCAAATTTGAGTCCATTTCATAGTCATATTCAGGCTCACTGTTGATATTCATTTCATAAATAGCAATGGGGACAGTGTTTATATGTTCACTGTTGGAAAGTAACTGGTGGTCATTCAGCTTGGTACTAGCAGCTGGTATACAGATGTAATTTTTATACCAAGGCCAAGGCCCACAAGTAGAACGCTGTGTCCTCATGTCACTCTTCTGTGGCAGATGAGCAAGGCTGATGGCAGTGTCAGTTACGTCATCGCTCCTCGCAAACCCTGCTGTCAATTTAAGGTTTTGTTTTGGTTTTGTGGTAATCTTATTTGTGGTTTCTGATTTGCCACCTTTTAGAGAAGGTACTGAGTGTTCTTTTTTTGATATAGATGGTTGCTGTAGTGTATCTTGGTATTTTAAATTGTGTTTGTCTTTGGAGGTATGTATGATTTTACATTTTTTTGCAGTAGCTCTATGAATGTCTTGTGAAGATTTTGTTTGCCGCTTTTTTTCTGGTAGACTTACAGGTGGAAGGTCCTCAGATTTAAGAGAATCCATGATTGCGTTTTTCAGTTCATGATCCAAATCAGACTTTTCTGTTGAATCATATTCCAGATTTGCAGGTGTAAGTTTACTGAGAACTAATTTCAGGGCTTCTGTTTGTTCCTGATCCTCTGTGACAGGTTCTTTGCCCAAGTGAGATTGGCCATCTGTTCTTGTTGGTGCTGAAGGAGCAGAAGTTATGTTTGAGTTTGTTGAATCCAATAATAATTTTATTTTGTCATTGTTCTGAAGTAGGAGCATCAGTTTTTTTTTTAAAACATTTGTTTTGTTTGTAACATCTTCATCAGATTGCTTTACTGCATTTGTGTCATAGTTTTCTGTATATCCATTTCTTTTTGACTCACCATGATTCATCCCTCTTTGTTTGGTTACCACTTGAGATTGTAAAACTCCTTGCTTATCAGTTCCATATTGAGTTGGTAACTCATATGCAGGCTGTGTATGGTCTGCTATCATTCCTAGTGAATCATCAACTTTATAACCTTGCGTGGCACCATTCATTTTTTCAGGTTGTTGGTACTTTATTGAACCTACTGATCCATTTTCCAGGTATTTATATTCTGTATCCTGGCTTCCAGTTTGTTTATTTTTGGTATAAACCCTTGTTACATCAGTTTGTTTATGTTCTGTCAAATTCTCTGTTATACTCTCATGTAATTCATTGTCTGTTACAGTTGTTATATCTTCAGGTATTTTATATTTACATAAAATGTCTCTATTTTCAGTTCCAAGTGCTTTCATTGAACCTGTGTCATCATTTGAATAATGTTTTGCCATTCTTGATCCATCATTTTGCAGATATTCTGCTCTGTTCCTGGATTGGCTGTTTGCAATGTCATTGCAATGTATGTCTGCATTTCTATTCTCAGCTCTAAATTCAGCATGACGTGGCAAGTGTTGTTTTTCTTCATTATCATTTTGGGCTTTGGGTAGTGATGATGTGACTCCAGTCTTACTCTGTTCATCTTTCCTCTTCTGTAATTCAGGAAGCCGGTCAGTATTTTCTTCCATTTTTGTTTCATGAAGTTGGATGTAGTTATGTGTAACCTTATTTTGTTGAGGTGGAAGAGTTGGAATGATGAAATAAAGTGTATCTAAATCATTTGCATCATCTGAGTCTTCTGAAGTAGTAACAAGTTCTTGAGGCATATTTGTATTATGAAAATAAGTCGTGTGTTGAGTAAGGGCAACATCTTGTACATCCTTTTGATTCCACCCACCTATCGCAGTATTTAAAGTGCTTCTCATCTTGTTGTTATAATTCACATATGGTGTTGTAGTGAAAATGGCACTTTGTGAAGTACCATAGTTGTCAACATTTAAGTACTGTAATCCATCCTGAAGAATCCAACTGTTGTCATTATTGGGTTTGTGAAGGTCAGCTGTACTTCTTTTTTTAGCCTCAGTTTCATAAGGTGTCGTGAAGTACACACTTTGTGACTTGTGTGATCTTTCTGTGGGAACACTTACTTCTGATATTCCCTTCATTATTTCTGAGGTAGTTGGGAATGTTGTTTCCTCTGTCAGTGTACTTGCATGTGTATTAATTTTATTTGGAATATGGAGAGCTGTTTGATAATTCTCTTCTGCTGCTCTTGTAGTTTTAGATGTGAGAGTTCCTGGACTTGCATATTTTTCAGTTGTTTCCATCTGAAGTGTCTTCTGAGTATCCTTATGTGCATTTATTTGCTCTTCATAGTTCTGAGGGAATTTGTCTGCCGTTGTTATTTTGTCTAACTTATCCATCCCTGATTCAAAAATAACATTTTTCCTTCCATGTCCTGCATTTGTTGTGATAATTGGTTTGTCTGCTGTTAGATGTGTTGACACCTTTTGTTTGTATTTAATTTCTTTTTTTGATATTACTGTTCTCTTATCAGTTGTTTCTTGGAATTCTGTTGGTTGTGACATGACTTTGGTTGTATAGAATTCATTTAAAGTTTCTTTATGTGTGGGTTCTAAACTTTCAGAAGGTTGAGTGTTCACATACACTATGTTTGTAATGTTCTCTGGTAACAATGAGGTTGCAGTAGAGGGGTAATAATTTCCTTTGTATTCTGAAGATGCTCTCTTGTCAGGAACAACTAATTGTACAGGATTTGTTTCCTTATCATCGCTTGGCGCTACTGTTGCAGCCATTCTTGAATGATCATCCTGTCTTTTTGCGTTCACATACATAATGTCTGCAACATCTGATATATAATTATATGGCTTCTGTGTCAGTAAGTCTGTCATTGCTTGACTAGGGCTATAATATGTGTCCTGCTGTTGTGGAACTTCGGCTGTCATGACTGTTTGATACGATGTATTCTGTGGAATTGGATCAAGCTGAATTTTTAATTTATTGTTCATTAAATCTGATGCAGTATGTTCTGTTATACTGTCTGTAATTGCACCCATGGCAATGCCATTTGTTGTTGGGTGTGCACCATCTCGTATCTCATACACCTCATGTATATTTGGCATAAATGTTGTTGATTGTTCACTTCCTACATTCCATTTTTTCTTCATCTCATTCTCAGCAGTTGCAAGTTTTATATCATTTTGAAATGATTCTGAAAAATGTGTTGTTTCATTTGAGGACTTCTGTTTGAATCCATGTGGTAATTCTGTAGTTGAGTTGGACGCATCATTCATATATTCTTCTGAAGTTGCCATTTTTGTTGCACTGTAGTGTGTTGTCTCATAATCACCATTTAACTGCAGAGTTGGGATTACATCTTGTCTCTTAATTGTTTTGTTCTCATAGTCATCAATGACTGTCATTTCTTTGTAAGTTTCAGGCAGATATGTTCCCATTGTGACTGTAGTTATTGGAGGTGAAAATGTGGCTGCAGAATAAGTTCCTGTGAAACTTTCTTTTAGTTCTGCAGGGTGCAGTATTGTGTTATTGACTGTTTGTCTGAATGTATCTTCAGATTTGCTTCTGGCCTGTACATTAATTGAGATAGTCTGTGTAGGTGATAAACGTGCATGTTCCAAAGAAGTTACGACTGAAGCAGGAAGATAGCGTGAATCATTTGTAGTGTTTTCAAATTTAGATGAAAATTTGTTTTTTGTTTTCCCTGAAACTGTGCCTGTGTTTAAAGAAGGTTCGACATCTGAAGAATCACTCCTTGGAACAAAGTAGCCATCATGATTGACAGAACTTGACACATAATCTGAATCACTTCTCATTATTACAGGCACCCAGAAAATTTCACTTATGTCTTCGTTTTGACTTGGAATGGCTGTTGAAGATGTGCGTTTAGAGTTGTCATTTATATCTGAGATACCTGTAGATGCACTACACTTATCTTTTTCATAATCGGGAAATTTCATGTCATAAGTGTCTTCTCTTAGTCTGTAATTTATTGGTTTATGATGTGCCAGATGCAGTTGTACTATACTTGTAGGTGATTGGCTTTGAAGAGCCACACTTCCCATATTCATATTGTTAGATGGTGTTGAAATTTTCTGATAATGTTGAGATGTGCCAAGTTTTTGTGGTAATGATAAATTATCATCTGATTCTATCATGTTGTATGTTGGTATCTGAAAAGGCAGATGTGTTTGAACAGTATTTATGCCATTAATACTGGTCAAATACCTTGGTGGTTCATCTCTGTTGGGAGAGGCATTAGCAACCCACTGCGTGTACTTTGAATGGTCTGTCATTAATTCTGTCCTCTTTGGTACATTTGTAATAGTTGAGGCTTTACAGATATGTGGTGGAGTGTTGCCTCCATATTGCATGAACTGTAGCCCTTCATTTCGTTCATTCATTTCTTTGATGTAGGGTAGTGGTGGAGTAATGTCTCTGTTTTGTGTGAATTGTAACTCTTCATTCACGTCATCAATTTCTTTGATGTTGGGTAACTGAGGAGAAGGAATTTTATTTTTCTGGATGAAGTAGTGAGATGCCACAGTATCATCATGATATTTTGGATCCATTATGTTTAACTTTGAAATGTCCATGTTATTTAATACTTCTTTCATATCTCTGTAATGGTATGGTATATGTGACATAGTAGGCATTGTGTTATGATCGGCAGTAGGTAATGAGAGTATGGAATTTGTTGTTGTCAGTCTTGAATCTTTCTTCGACATTCCAACCTGAGATGTCAAAAATTTAAATACATGGCTGGACAAATCAGGAATTTCATTGTAATATGTGGAAGCTTCCTTAGCCCGTGCATTTGGTATACTCTCAACAATTGAACCATCTTCTTGCTGTCCATCTATTGTACTCTGAGCTAGAAATCCGTCTTCTTGCTGTGTATCGTGTGTGCTCTGAACTAATAATTCATCATCTTGCCATGGATCTGGTGTGCTCTGAACTTGTAACCCAGGTAATCCATCTTCTTGCCATGAGAATGCTATGCTTGGAACTAGTAATCCATCTTCTTGCAGAACTGCAGAGGGATTGCCAGGGTGATATCTTTGCATGTTGTTGTGTGGTTCTTGAACACATGGTGAATTGGTGCGGCCATTTTGAGGCACAGATTTACTTTGCATCAGTCTACTCTTATCACTTGAAGGATAGAAAAGGATATCATTAACCTCTTTATTGCGTGTTATGTCTTCATTTGTCCCAAGAGGTTTTTTGAGAGTATATTCATTGGCATATCTTATTGGTAGGAGTTCAGAATTGGTGATACTCACTCTATTATGCTTCAGCTCAGGATTTTCTTGAACATATGAACTGGTGAGGCCGTTTTGAGACGTAGACTTACCTTGTATCAAGCGTCTGTTTTCACTTGTAGGATATAAAATTATGTCACTAAGTACTTTATTGTGTGTGATGTCTTCCTTTGTCCCAGTAGGTTTTTTTAGAGTATGTTCATTGGTATGTCCTATTGGTGGGACTTCATAGTTGGTGACAGGTTTTATGCTATGCATCAGCCCAGGATTTACATGTGAGCATCTTGTGTAAGTATTATATATATCTTGATATTCATTTTCTTCTTCATGTTTCGAGTAGATATTTTCAAGTCTGTTTTCATACATGTCTGAATCCATGGTTTGTGCATTATCATACTGATGACTGTTGTATGTTGTTTGTTGTGGGAAGTTTTTATCTGGGTACACGTCATTTCTTGGTGAAGTTGACTTTGAGTGCACGCTTTCTTCCAGTGGAAAATTTCCTCTTTCATCTAGTTTTTGAGACCATGTTTCTTTATTACCATATGGATGATAGTATTCTTGTGTACTGCCTGATCTCAGAAATCCATATTGAAGGTTAGGATTTGTAGAAGTGTCACTTAGCAGATGAGAGTAAGTCTGAGTGTTCATGTTTGTATTCAGTTCATTCAGATGTGCAGGATGAATATATCCAATTTCATCATTTGATGGTGTACCAGATGTATCTTTATTCAATTCTGATTCCTTCTCATTGTTCGTCAGCTTCTTTTTTAAACAATTGCTAGCAACCTGATAACTGTTACCAACTGTCATTAACTGTTGGACACCATTATCTAACTGTAGTACATTTTTAGATTTAGAGGCTTGTTCTATGTAACTGGCAAGTGACTGGGGTATGTTGGCATTAAAATTATCTATAGCTTGAGGTATAACAATCAATTGGATGTCCTGCATATCATCATTGTCCATTGCAAATTCAAAATTTCTTCTGTTTTCATCATCAGCAGTTAATGAAGGATATGTTGATTTGTAGAAATTAGCATTATCCTCATTGTTCATGTAGTTAGTTCTGCTGGTTCCCTTTTGATGATGGTCACCATATACTTTCCTTTCTGTAAGCTCCCCTTGGCATCTTTTGCCCTTACTTGACATGGGCATTCCTGCTGGCCTGTTATCTATGTGATATAAAATATCTATATTTGGTGGTTGGTTGTCTGTCTCTCTCTTTCCTCGAGCTTGTGCTGCATTTGTATTGTGAAAATTGTACCTGCCAGTTTGCCTGCCAATATTTGAAACTGGAAGCCACTTTGAATGTTCGTTGTCAGTATATGTGGAATTTATCCTTTGGAGGCTGGAAAGCAACATAAGAATTAAAGCATGGAATGACAAATCATATTTAAAATTTATATACTGCAATTTTTACTTGGAAGTGTTATTTATGTGAGATTATCAAGTTATTTAGAGATCAGGGAATGTAATTTATTGCAGCAAAGGTGTACAGTTAGGAGAACTCCTGCATAATAGTTTGGAAATATTTCAACACCATTATACTAATTTAAGTTGAATAAGCGTGGGTCATGTCTTAATGTAATGGTGAAGGACAAACTTAACACCTTAATGCCTGTTTCTGTTGTACTGTTTCCTGATGTTTGTATATCATTTCATTTAAATTCTCTTTAAATCCTTGCATTTAACATTATCCATATAATGCTCTATTGTTTTCAAGGCAGCATATTGTTATGTGATATTTGAAAACTTGGGAACATTCTGCATCTCAGTGTTTGTAAATGCTCTTGAAGACCATCTCAAAATCTACATATTATTGAAGTGCTTTTGTTGTTGCATTCCCCAGAAACATATGTGGGAACCAACAACCTGGGCCTCCACATGTATTGTACTTACGTCCTTTCATGCTGTGAGTCTGGCCGGTTGAAGAGAAGTTTCCTTATTCCAATGCTTGCAGTTTCTTCATAGCCACACTGCTGAAGGAGCCATATTGTGAGCCACAACCACACATGAGGCATATTTGTCCTGTTGCAATGCACAGCACAATTTACAAAAGGTGTAAAATGGTACAGTCAGAGGCAGAGCAAGTGAGACATGGATCATAGCACAGTGCATATAAAACTTACAACAAAACCCAACATTTGACTTGTACATTTATTAATCAATAAATTCTTTTATCAGGATAATCATCAGGCTGTACCAGTCTACATGCTGAGGTTTAAAAACAAACAGTAATGTTGGCATATTGCTTTTTATGCCTATCCTACAATCATGACCAGTATAAACTTAGGGTATACAGGAGTCTTATTTGACCAGTAATAAGCTATGGTGGTGAAGAATGGATGACACATTCATCAGATGACAGGTTAGCAATGTGTGAAAAGAAAACACTGAGAAGAATCTTTGAACTAGTCTATGAAAATGACTTGGGATGGAGAATAAGACAAAATGAAGAGCTCTGTGAATTGTTAGATGGACCTGATGTAGCGAAATGTATTATGTACAAAAGATTACAATGGGCCAGGCCTATAGTCCAAATGGATAATATGAGAATACCAACAAAAAAGAAGGGAATGGAAAGTTTCATGGAAGAAGACCTGTAGAAAGACCATTGTTAAAGTATCAGGAGGAACTCCTCGTTGTTGCTATATATAACGAGTAAGTACACTAGCAGGGGGGCAGGGATGCCAGGCTGATGTGACTGTTGCATCATTGAATAATGATGATGATGATAATAGTAATAATAATAACCGTTGTTTTTGTGTTTCCAATGGTAGAATTGTTGATGATAAAAATATAATTTATTTTCTGAAATTAAAAATTTTAATCTGAAGTTTATCTGTATGCTGTATCAAACTGAAACCAAGTAAACTGTGACATCATGTCTGAACTGAATCCAGATAGAATTTATGACAGCACATATGAACTGAAACCCTGACCACTTCTGTTGGTTGTTATATTCTTACATTTACACACTGTAGCATACCAACACAAATTATAATTCATACAATACACACAATTATTAGATGAGTTGGTAACTGGTTATCACACAAAGTTAGGAATGAGTGGAAGTATACCTACACTGTCCTTACAACTTCATGCCATGCACAGGGACAACTTTTTTTTTAACATGTAATCCATAATTTCTGCCTGTTCAGTGTACATTGTGTATTTTACATTCTTGTCTAGTTCAGAGTAACATAATACTGTCTAACACAACTCTCAAAAGTACTATTTTGGTTTTTATTTCCAAGGCAGTGACTGCCCTTTTCTAGCTCTCTCGTAAGAGTGGATTTGATGTAACTGTTACTTAGTGCTGCAAAAATTTAATGAATTCTGTAGCTGTAGATCCCAATGGTCCAACACCACTTAAATGACAAAACCTCACAGTGGATATGGTCTTGGGCAAATTTAGTTCAGTTTAATTTTCATATCCCTGTATTGTCATGCCTTCAAAGTTTCTGCTTTTCAAGATGTTTCTCTTCTAAAACTCTGTGTTCATTTCTTCCGTTCTTTGTTCCTATCAAATGAAGAATATATGGATTCTTTAAAGACATATCACTTAGGCAGTGTTGAGATCAAGTGGTTTCCTAGTTTTTGTCTTAACTGTTCATGGCAGACATTTCACCCAGTAGCTGTATTTAGGCATGCTAGGGTTCAATAGGAAGGAGAAGATAAAAATAAATACTACAGTTTTTAAGTTATGTATGTTCTGTAGTGACACTTACTATGACAAGTTAATAATTGGACAAAGAGTAACTCACAGAGGTATTTTAGAATTAGAAATTCTCAATTCATTGAAAAGTACACAACAAATCCTCAAACACAACTTGTATTTTTTCTGTGGCTATGTATTTTGGATTGAATCTATCCATCATTGGGCCCTTACAAGATTAAATAGCAGGTATAATGCAATTACCATATTTCCCGACCCATAAGATGCACTTTTTCCCCCCAAAAATGTGACCTAAATTCGACCTGAGTCTTATGCCCCGAGGGTAAGTATTATTTCCATACTTATAAATACCTGTACATCTATTATACAACATCTTTATCATGAGATAGTGAAACAACCATGAAGATGATTTCAGTGGCAGTGATGATGATTTTCTGGGTTTCTATGATGAATAAATTATATTATGGTTGCTAATTTTGGTATGTAACAATCATGTTTTTTTCCAATAAATTACTAAATTAAAATACATTCATCATTTTTTTTTTTCTAAAATTTCTAACGAAAAAATCACGGCGCGTCTTATGGGTGGGGAAATACGGTATATGTCAAACATGCGGTATTTACATTTCTTTCTTGTGGGATCCCACATTACAAAATTATCCTTACTTTGAAACAGTAATAATAAAGTGATATGAAAATAGGGTTGGGTTAAACAATATTGCAAACTTTCTCAGTAGACATGTAAAACATATAAAATAAATAATTAAAAAACATTAAAATCTATCAAAATTTTTGGGTGGAAGCACATGAATGTAAGATTTTTCCTTGTCCTTTACATGTGTGATGTATCAAGAATGCTGAGCAACTAAACTTCATTGCTAAGCTTGTTACCACATATCGTGTATGTATGTGTATATGTAGTAAAAATCTTATTTGCCATTAAGTTGTTCCTTATATTTGAATGTTTTCCATTCCTGAAGCAGATATATGGTAAACAATAAGAATCTCAGTCCAGTATATGATATGCTTTCTTCCTCCTCTCATGCCAAGGAATCCAACTCTCAGTTTATGTTAATATTATTTTATGTTTTATTAGCTAAGGGTTTCATATAATATGGTTTTTATTTTTTGAGTTCTTCATAACGTGAGGGCCTTAACTGTGGCGTTTTTTCAAGTTGTCATCCATTTATGAAACATACACAAATAATGAAATACTGTTTTCAGGTAGACTTCTCAGGAAGTGTTAGAAGAAGAATTATTGTTATTATAATCGCTAGTAACCAAGTTGTCAGCTGATGATATGAATAATGATTCAGTACATGCTCTGACAGGAATTATGTTACAGTGGTGCCTTACTTCATGAGTATGGAGGTCATTGTATGGTTGAATTAGTTCTCATTGTTCTGTTTCTGTATCTTGTTATTAAAGAATACTGAAGAATATAATGACTGGAGAGAATATGGTATGAAGTTTTGAAATACATGATCTTTCTGTTTTTCTCAAGTTTTATGAAGTCAGTTAAAAATAAATTTGCAAATGTTTTTCTATGTTTTCAGAAGTGAAAAGATATGACAAAAGCTTATGGAGTTTTCACCCATGTTTCCTCTCAAACTTGTGAACCATGAGATGATTTCAGTTGAATTTATTGTGACCAGCCTCTAGTAGACTCCTTGATTGACTGACTTCATGGAGCAGAGTCTGTCTGGAGAAACTAATAGTTCCTCAGCTTGTCAAAAAATTCTCTGCATTATATGGAACTTTAAGATTTATGACTGGATTTACAAGAGTCCCCAAGCTAAGATTATAATTGATGCCAGGTCTGTATGAAAGCAGAACATTATGGCTACTCCTAAATATTAGAGTGGGCATATGCAGCCTCTCTGTCACAGGGTGAGCATACAGACATGAGGCCAATTGCTGACATCTAGCAAGATGCTAGATCTGCATATTTGTATCATACAGTCTCCTGCAAGAAGCAGGAAAGATTCTAGG
>Ga0209628_10000562_pt1 | contig 23106 bp, 19 predicted proteins | sample TergutCu122P4_FD_187285 | JGI IMG/M metagenome (GOLD analysis project Ga0209628, IMG submission 187285) | Cubitermes ugandensis P4 segment gut microbial communities from Kakamega Forest, Kenya - Cu122 P4 (SPAdes) (version 2) | ecosystem: Host-associated > Arthropoda: Insects > Digestive system...
TTCGGAATAAGTCGCGGGATTACCTTCTTTATCCGTATAAATACGGAATAATGAAAAATCTGCTGTGTGGCGGGGCCACGTCCAATTGTCGGTTTCACCTCCAAATTTACCTAAACTTTCCGGCGGAACGCCCACCAAGCGCACATCTTTATATATTTGATAAACAAACATATAATATGCATTTCCATGAAACATATTTGCAATACGTATAGAATATTTGCCATTCTCGTTATGGGTTTTCTCTAATTCTTTGATGCGTTCATTAATGGTTTCTTTACGCTTCTGTTCCGAAATATTATCCTCTAAATCAGACAGCACAAAATCTGTAACTTCCTCCATACGAATAAAAAACGTAACCGTTAATCCATCGCAAGGAAGTTCGTCGGCATTCGTTTTAGCCCAAAAACCGCTGGTAAGAATATTGTTTTGCGGCGTGGAAAGTGCTTGTATCGCATTATACCCGCAGTGGTGGTTGGTTAATAACAACCCTTTATCGGAAATAATCTCTGCAGTACATCCGCCACCAAACTGAACCACCGCATCTTTCATCGAAGCATTATTGATGCTGTAAATCTCTTCAACAGAAAGGGTTAAACCCATTTCTTTCATTTTTTCATAATTTTTGTTAATTAGCGATAGCAACCACATACCTTCGTCGGCTTTTGTGATTAAAACTGATAAAATCAGGGAGAGGAAAAGGGTAAATTTTTTCATATAAATAATTTTTAGAATGTTCTATCTAACCATCTCATTAAAAAAACATTATACACACGATAGATTGTTTTTTCCATAGATTCAACAGAAACCACCATCTCTTTTTCTAACAGCGCATCTAATGCTTTTTTTGCTGAAGATGCTGCACCAATGTTATATTTCTGCAAAAAACGCTGGGCTTGTGGTTCTGTTATTCCACCCTCTTTGGCAATAGCAATGAGCAACTGCCATTGAATAGGAGTAAGCAAACTTCTGTATTGTATATAATTGATTTGTTGTAAATTAAGTTGTTCGTCGCAAACTTGTTTTACCAATTCAATGTCTATCATTTTTTTCCCTGTTGCATAAACGCCATTGCAAATTACTTGTGTGTAATAAGTGTGTGATAATGTCCACAATAATATAAAATCAAGCGCGTCCTCTGTGATATAGCGTTTGCGTTCTTCAAATTTATCGCGAATAAATGCTTTATATTTATCTTGTTGAATTTCAGCCAATCCCAAAATTTGTGTGCTGGAAAAAAAGGGACGGTTGGCGGTGTTAAACATTTCAAGCATCAAATGTTTTTTACTTCCACTAAAAATAAACTGCGTCTGTTTTAAGGTTTGAATAATGGTTCGTAAAAGCGCTTCGGTGTTTTTTTCAGGATAATTCGCAATTTGTTGAAATTCATCTATCGCCAATACAATTTGCGTGGATTGATTATCTATAAATTGCAACAAACTACGCAAGGTGTGCTCATACTCTTTGGGTTGCGCAAACTCAAAATGAATTTCCGGTTTTCCACTCAAATTATCATAAGTGATAATGGGTCGTAAACTTTTTAATAAATCAAAAAAGCGTTTTCCAATTGTTCTTTTTTGTGGAAACTTATTAAAAATAGACAAAGCAAGCGCCTCGGTAAAATCTTTCATGTTGGCGCAAGCATAAATATCCACATAAATACATGCGTAGTTTTCTGCTTCCAAATCTTCAAAAAGTCGTTGAATTATGGCAGATTTTCCCAATCTTCTTGCAGAAATTAAGGTTGTATTGATACCGTTTTTTATGCTTTTTTTCAATACTTCCAACTCATATTCTCTGTCACAAAAATATGCTTTTGATACATATCCTATTGTAAGAAAAGGATTTACAACGTTATTCATTTATATTTATAAAAAAATTTAACGCGGCAAATATATAATTTTTTTCTATATTTCATCACGCTAAAGGTGTGATACTTTTTGTGTGATGAAAATAGTGGGGTTGATTTATGGTTGTAAAGGAATAAAATAATAATGTTTCAGCAAATAATTTTAATATATTTCGCTGAATCTGTATAATAAATACTACTTTTAGCAAATAATTTTTAATGATATTTTGTGTTTATTTGCGGCGCATATTTTTAATATTCTTATTGTTATGGGTTTGAAACATAAAATGAATAACCTTCATAAAAAATCACGCAACCATTTGTTGCTTAAAGCCGGAAAAGAAAAAAACAGATTCGGCTTTTTTCTCTTTTTAGGCGCCACTTTGTTGATGGCTTCCGTTTTTATAATCAATTTGTTACGAAGTTATATCGAAACGGATGGGCTCTCATGGCTGTTTTATATTCCGGCTGCTCTGGGACACGCCGCTTTGTTTACATTAGTTTTGTACTTAATCTTTTTTGTTCCCCTTGCTTTCGCATTTAAAAATCTTAAAATACCGGTTACTGTTTTTTTGACGATGGCAACCCTTTGTCAAATTATCTTAATTATTGATGGTTTGGTATTTAACCTCTATCGTTTTCATATCAATGGTTTTGTTTTGGAAATGGTTTTTAATGGTGGAAATGAAATTTTTGTGTTTGATGTTAAATTATATCTAAAGTTTGGATTGCTGATTCTGGTTGCGGTTGTTATTCCATATAGTTTAATTCTTTGGCTTGCAAAAAGATACAGTCTGCGCTCAAGAAAAAAAACGACTCTTATTATTTGTGGCGTTTTGATATTGTGTATGCTGTTTTCTCACATTTCTCATGCTGTTGCTTCGGCTGTTCGTCAAACCGGCATTCAGCGGGCAGGAACGGTGTTGCCCTACTATTTTCCGCTGACCATGAATGGGTTGTTAAAAAAAATGGGAGTGGTTTATAAAGAGGAAATTGACGTTTTAGCTACTCATTGTTCAGCTTCAGATATTGCCTATCCGGTACATCCGATACAGATTGGGGATTCTGCAAAAAACTACAATATCCTGTTTATTGCCATAGATTCTTGGAATCCAAGCTCTTTCGACAGTATTACGATGCCTTTTTTGTATAATTTTGCCTCACAGAATCAATATTTTACAAACCACTTGAGCTCCAGTAACGGTACGAGGGGCAGTATTTTCGGGTTTTTTTACGGATTGTCTTACACTTATGAAACCGATTTTATCGCCACAAAAACTACGCCGGTTTTTATAGATATTCTTTTGCAGCAAAATTATGATATTCAGGTATTTCCGGGTGGTCCGCTTCAAGGAAATCCTTTTGAAACCATTTTTAAAAAAACGCCCCATGTTCATTCAAGAACAAGTGGAAAAACAGCGCTTGAGAGGGACAAAACCATTACACAGATGGCTATGGATTTCATTGGCAGACAAAAGAGAGAAAATCCTTTTTTTACTTTTGTTTTTTATGATTTGCCACACTCTATTTCTCTGCCCAAAGAGTACTTGAAATTTCAGCCCTCGTGGACAGAAGCCAATTACTTGGCGCTCAACAACAACACAGACCCTGTGCCTTTTTTTAATCTTTACCGGAGTTGTGTTTATCAAACCGACCAACAGATAAAAATTTTGTTGGAATACATACAAAATATTGGTTTGATGGAGAATACGATAGTGATCATTACCGGTGACCATGGACAGGAATTTAACGAAAATGGTAAAAATTATTGGGGGCATGGCAGTAATTTTTCTCGGTGGCAAATTCATGTGCCATTGATTGTGTGCATCCCAAATATGAAACAGGGGGAACGTTTTGCTCATATTACCACACATTACGACATTGTTCCTACATTAATGAAAAACTGTTTTGCGGTGCAAAATCCTGTTTCGGATTATGGTATGGGATACGAATTTTGCGATACCACGAGCCGATACCCCCACATTGTTGGAGACCACGTAAATTATGGTTTTGTTTTTGAAAACACCATCGTAACAACCAGACATTTGGGAGATATGCTCGTTACGGACAAAGCGATGAACAATCTTCCACGCAGCGCCATTACGACAAGTGAGCTAAAAAAAGCGATAGAAAAAAAGAATATGTTTTATAAAAAACCTTAAAACAACGACAATGAAATTCCCATGGACATGGGGTTTATTGCCGGACCTTTGCCATCTGTGAAAAGTTTATTTACCTGATACGAATAATAAACGGCAACAAATTTCCAGCCGCAGCGTGCATAAACATCAAAATTAATGTTTTGGCGACCGGTTTTTAAGAAATATTTATAGTTTTCGGTATTTCCGTTTCCTTCTATATTTTTTCCTTTATAGCGTTGCGATATTTCTGCCACCAATCCTAAACGCACTCCCGCTGTAATCTTGAATCCACATGAATGGCGGTATCTGAATTCTAAGGGAATATTGCAATTGATATACGTAATTCTGTTCAGTTTCAAATCGCTTTTACCCGAAATCATTTCCGGAAGCACATAATATTTGTTCACACCTGTGGATTTATTGTATTTAAGTTGTGCATTTGAAAACTGCGTATGGTAAGTACAGCCGAGCCCTAAACCGAAAGAGATGGGACTTTTTTTATTCGCTTTAAAATCCCACAGGGCGGCGATATTAAACCCGGGGTTAAATTTGTTGGTTACCGATTTGGGCACTTTAATCCACTGGGTATGAAAAATATCAATAATTAATCGGTCTCTAAAAACCTCAACGGCTTCTTTTTTAAGTTTTTGATTAAACTCTTTGTTTTTTTGTTCTTGTGAAAAAACGTTAAAAACCGAAAACAAACAGATACAAAACAGGAGTATTTTAAAAAATTTCATTGTCAAAATTATTTAGCCCGCAAATAAACACAAACTTTTACAACAATATTGTATTACAGTAAAATTTTTGTTTTTTTGTTTATTTTTGATGATGTTCAACGTGGTGCATATTGGCAAGATGTGGTTTGGTTCTTTAAAAAATAAAATGGGCTGCTTACTTGCAAGCGTTCGCCAATGTTTTAATAAATTTTAAAATTTTCTATTCAAATACGCTTATAAATAAACCCCACTAACAAAACCTATCAAACACAAATATAAATAAGCATTTAACATTTCATCATATTTTTTTCCAAAAATATACGCTAAAACTGCGTAAATTACTATTGAACACAAAGTAGCCCCTTTTATATAAGTACCAAATGGCCAGTTAGATATAGTAAACATTATTGTCGTGTACACTGCAGATTTATAATAAATAGACAGCGCAGCAAGTAAAGGTTTATCCTGCCCGTATGTATGTTGTCGGAAAAAAATAATTAATAATACTATGAAAATAAGCGTCAAACTAACCATGGTAAGGATTGCAATCCCACTTACCAAGTAAGTATTAAGTGTCATACCCACAATGAGATAGATTGAAGCGCTTATAAGTTCAAGTTTATTAAGGTTTACTTTTTTGTTAGTAAATTTTCGCATAGGGTTCGTGTTATTATTATTCAATCTTTCCATTTGTAATTATTAGTCAAATCTGCTGTGATGAAGATGTTTATTAAAAGATGCATCCCAGGCACAACTGGCAGCCCATCCCAATGGACACATGACACTTTGCGCTAAACACAAAGCTATGTCAACCGCATTGCTGTTTTCCATAGCATCTGCTTTTTTCCACATACAATTAGAAAACCGTTCTCCCCAACCTGGAGGCGCACCCATTATTTCTCCTATGTTTTCCATTACAAAACAATTAAAATGAAATTGAGAAACAAGAGAAAACATAGTTTGTTGTAAATCAATGTCTGAAATTAGTGAAATTGTTCTTTCTGTTTGCTCAGTTGCTTCCTCTAATCCAATTATTTTAATATTTGAGCGATAGCTATCAATTAAACCCAATATAATATTTTGATTAACAGAACTATACTCGTTAATATCAAATTTCGGATACGGATTGTTTTTTTCATACTTATTCATTAATTTATCAAAATCATTCAAAAATCTATTAAAATCATCTTCTGAATAATTATTATCAATATCTAATAGAAAATCAACCACCTCTTCTAATACTTCCTCGAGGTATTCATGATTTTTATCAAATGGATTTATTATTGAAGAATTACCTTGACTTTTAAATATTCCTTGCTCAGATAAAGGGTTTGATATTGATGACGTGATTGTCTCTTCTTTTTTGCAAGCATAAAAAACACTCAAACCTGCGATTAATACTGCTGATAATAAAATGGTTAATAATTTAATATTTCTTTTTTTCATAATTCGTTTTTAGTTTAATGTCTCGCCTCCTTTTGGCAGAGAAAGTTAATATTTGTTTATTTACTCCTTCTACTCGTTTGGCTTTTCGTAGGAAATAATTCGCCTGCTTTCTGTAATTTCTAAAGTTCCATCAAGCATTTTTATTATCACTACGGAGGTTTTTCGGTAGTCATGTATCTTATTTCTTTCTGATAGTTACTATCTATTTTTAACAATTTTTTTAAAAAAAATTGAAAACTTCTGTGTTTGTAAAATCTTTTTTGCTTCATAACTTCAAAAAATTTTATTACAAATTAAATTTGCAAATTTTGTGCCAAAAAATTAAGGAAGAGATTTGTTTGCCAAGTTTTCAAAGCCTTGTTTGTTTTGGAAAAAAATGTAATTTTGCGGAGTAATTAAAGAAAAAAACAAAACAATATTAGTTATGAAACCATTAGTAAGTATCATTATGGGAAGTGTTTCCGACTTTCCGATTATGGAAGAAGCAGGTAAATTTTTGGATGAAATGGGTATTCAATATGAATATAACGCTTTATCCGCACATCGCACACCGGATTTGGTTCTTGATTTGTCGAAAAAGGCAAAAGAGCGCGGTATAAAAGTGTTTATTGCCGGAGCCGGCGGCGCAGCGCATCTGCCCGGCGTGGTGGCTGCCTGTACTTCTATTCCCGTGATTGGCGTTCCCATTAAAGCCTCAATTTCTATAGATGGCTGGGATTCAATACTTTCCATTTTACAAATGCCGGCAGGAATTCCTGTAGCCACTGTAGCGCTAAACAATGCAAGAAATGCCGGAATTTTAGCCGCGCAAATCATCGCAACCGGAGACGACGCGCTCTACGCCAAACTAATGGCGTTTAAAGAAACAATGAAGAAAAAAGTAATAGAAGCAAACGAAAAACTAAAAAGTTAAGTTTTTGTTTTTGTAATTTGAATAAATTTTGTTTATTAGTAATAAAAAAGTTTGTTTATTAGTAATAAAAACTATCTTTTGTTGGTAATAAAAATAATATATCTTTGCACTCGAAAGAATATTTTATTAATTATGATACAACAGGTTGTTTTACAAAAAGTTATAGAAACACAAAAGAAAAAAATGTTTCGTTTTGGAACAGGATTACAGCGAGATATTTTGCCAAAAATACCTGCTTTACTGTCGCACGCATTAATAGTTACGGGTATTCGTCGTTGTGGGAAAAGTACGCTGCTTCAGCAAATACTTGAAACCGATAAAAGTAAAAAGTTATTTTTAAGTTTTGAGGATCCGCGTTTGTTTAATTTTGAAATTTCTGATTTTGAAATCTTAGACACAATCATTGAAAATTCCAAAAGTGAAACTTTGTTTTTTGATGAAATTCAGGTCATTGATGGATGGGAATTATATGTTCGTCAGAAGCTTGACGAAGGTTTTCGTGTGGCTGTTACCGGCTCAAATGCCTCAATGTTAAGTCGTGAATTGGGAACCAAACTCACAGGAAGACATATCAGTAGAGAGCTTTTTCCTTTTTCCTACAGTGAATTTTTGAGGTATAAAAACCTGCAAGCAGACGAAAATTCGTTGCAAAAATATATGAATACCGGGGGTTTCCCGGAATTTATCAAAAGCAATAATACGGATATTTTAACCGTATTGTTTCACGATATTCTCAATCGCGATATTATTGTTAGACACGGAATACGAGATGCTCGTTCTCTTAAAAATCTTGCAGTTTATTTGGTTTCTAATGTGGGTAATCTTGTAACTGCCGGTAAGTTACAGCAACATTTAAATATAAAAGCTGCAGCTACTATTTTAGATTATTTTTCATTTCTAGAAGATGCCTACTTGGTCTATTTTATGCCTAAATTCAGTTATTCACTGAAGGTGCAAATGGTTAATCCTCGTAAAGTCTATGCTATAGACCCGGGTATAATAAAGGTTGCCTCAGTTGCATTTACCGAAAATAAGGGTCATTTTCTTGAAAATCTGATTTATTTGGAATTGCGAAGACAAGGGAAAGAACTCTATTATTTTAATGAAAACAAAGCTGAATGTGATTTTGTGGTAATGAAAAATGGAAAAATAGAACAGGTTATACAGGTTTGCAATGAACTTTCTCCTGAAAATCGTGAACGTGAAATTCGCGGATTGACAGAGGCAATGGATTTTTTCAAAACAGAAAATGGATTGATAATAAGTTTTAACCAACAAGATGCACTTATGCACAACGGAAAACGAATAGAAGTTTTGCCGGCGTGGAAATTTCTAAGCTAAACCATTCCTTTTTTTAAAACCTACTCCAACTCATGTATCACCAACCCCGACCTTAGTTTCGGTTCAAACCAGGTAGTTTTCGGGGGCATGATGTTTCCGGTATCGGCAATATCAATCAACTGTTTCATAGAAACCGGATACAATGCGAAAGCTACCGCCATTTCGCCGTTGTCCACACGCCGTTTCAATTCGCCCAAACCACGAATACCGCCCACAAAGTCAATCCGTTTGTCGGTGCGTAAATCTTTTATTCCTAATATTTTATCTAACACCAAATTGGACAAAATGGTAACATCCAATACACCAATCGGGTCGTTGTCATTATAAGTGCCGGTTTTGGCGTTTAATTTGTACCATTTTCCGCCCAAATACATACTAAATTCGTGCAATTTGGCAGGTGTATAAATATCGGTGCCCTTTTCGGTAACCTCAAAAGATTCTTTCAGCGCATCAATCAGCTGTTCTTGGGATAAACCGTTCAGGTCTTTTATAACTCGGTTATAATCAATAATTTTCAATTGATTGTCGGGAAAAAGCACTGCCATAAAGTAATTATACTCTTCTTTTCCGGTGTGGTTTGGATTGTTAGCGCGTTTTTCTCCGCCCACTAAAGCAGCGGCAGCAGTTCTGTGATGTCCGTCTGCCACATACAACGCCGGAATTTCGTTGGCAAAAATTTCTGCTATTTCTTGATTGATTTTGGCATCGTTAATTACCCAAAAATGGTGTCCAAAACCTTCATCTGCCACAAAATCATACTCAGATGTTTGTTCTTTCACAATTTTTTCAACAATGGCGTCAATTTTTTTGTTTGCCGGATAGGAGAAAAACACCGGTTCTACGTTGGCGTTGGTGATGCGCACGTGAATCATGCGGTCTTCCTCTTTGTCTCTGCGGGTAAGTTCGTGTTTTTTGATGTTATCGTTCATATAATCATCAATATGCGCGCAGCCTACAATGCCGTATTGCGTTCTGCCGTCCATAGTTTGCGCATAAATGTAGAATTTTTCTTCTGCATCTTGCACCAACCATTTTTGGTTTTTAAACATATTAAAGTTCTCTACTACTTTATCATACACTTCTTGAGAATGTTCATCAATTCCTTTGGGAAGGTCAATTTCTGCTTTGGTTACACGAAGCAAAGAATAGGGGTTTCCTTCTGCTTCCACGCGGGCTTCTTCTGAATTTAATACATCATAAGGGCGTGATGCTAATTGTTTTACGATTTCTTTTGGAGGACGAATTCCTTTAAATGGTTTTACGATAGCCATAATGTTTTTGTTTAAAATTTGTTAATTTATTATTGTATTGATTTTATTGTTGTTGCGTTTCTTTGTGTTGAATATTAAAAAAGGGTTCTTTGTGCATGGAAAAATAATTGGATAGTTTTTTGTTTTTTCCAAAATATTTTTTTACAAAGAAATAGCGTCTAATTTTTGAATTTACTTTGTTCATTTTCGAGCGTTTGGAAAAAACTTTGAAAAGATCCAAGTTTTTTTCTCTAAAATTACTTCTTCGCGAAAAACACTGCATTTGATTGATAATTAATTGAGTAAAATTAATTTGCACTGGACAAACCTCATTACAATTTCCACATAGTGTTGTATTTTCAAACAATTTTGCCGCACGTTTGTTTTCTTCTTTACTATGATATTTTATTAAATCGATAGGAGAAAACTCCTGTGTTTGCTGAAAAACTGGACAAACTTTTTTACATTTTCCACAATTAATACAATACAGCGTTTCTCTTAATACATTATCTTCCAAAATTTCAATGATATCATTATTATAAAGTAAAACAAAAACATCCACTTTATCTTTTGTATAACTATCTTCATCGGAAACAAGAATTTTCTTAGAAATAATTCTCGTAAACGGCATAGTTATAATCTTTATATCTTCAAATTGTAATAAATTATTAAGACCGGTTTTAAGATAAAGAATGACCTCCAAATCATTTTTTCTTACAACTAAATCTTTAATATTTAATATGATAAATAATTTTTCTACATTATTAAAACAATTTTTACTTTGTTTATTAATAAGCACCACCGAACCGTTTTCAACAACACCAAAATCACCTTTAACCACAAGGGATTCTGCGGTATCGTTATTTTGTTCCAAATCACTAATACTTACACTTTTAATAAAATTTTTCTTTGCAAAAAATTCGTCAGAAATATAGGGAATATCAAAACAAACTTTATTGTAATTATTTTTGGGCAATGATTTACAAATAAAATCCACCACTTCCTGTTCATCATTCAGCCATCTTACTTTAATATTTCTTGTTGATAACTTACTTTCAAACGCTAACAAATGTCTTTCCATATCTTCAATATAAGTATTGCGAATTTTAGCAGCTTTTGTCTTTAAAAATTGTATATCGGTGCTCATAACTTGTTCATTAATTGTTAATATTTATATAGAAAGTTGTTAATATTTTTCTTAAAAAAAAATTTCCACAAAAAAACAAAATTTATTCATATAATTTCAACATACATCACCTATTTTTTTTTCTTGTAACCTACTCAAAAATAATGAGAAAAAAATTATCAACAACATTAACATTCTTTATATTCATTCTTAAAATCTTTTATTTTTTTTAAAAAAAACATTTATTTAAATTAGATGTTAGTAAAATTTTAGTTTTGCAAGCTATGAAGAAATTAGTTTTTATTTTTCTTTTCATACCGGTTTTTGTTTTTGCTCAAGAACATATTAATTTAAAAAACAGCATTTTAGATAGTATTAAATTTTTTCCCATTGGGAATGCAAATATCTATAATTTTAATTTTAACAACTATCTTTTTACAATAAAAAGTATAAATTTTGATTTTTTGGATAAAAAAAAGGATACAAATGAGTATAATTTACCGGAAACTTTTGCCGAATTTAAGAAAGAATTTATGAATACCAACTTTACAAAAAGTTGTAAAAATAACACAGGAGTATATTTAACTCATGAAGAAAAAGTAAATGCCAAATTTGCGCAACATGGATTATTGGCATTAATACCGGGGAAAGTGGGAGAAGCTATTATGCATCCTATCACTTTTTTATACGAAACTTTCGCTAGAAAACCGAAAATGGACCGATTGTACAGGTATTTAGTTGCCAATCAGGAAGAAGTGTATAATTTATCACAAAAATACAATCAAGAAATTGTTGCTTCATTAACCGGCTTGGGAGGAGAGGAGTTGTTGAATTTTATGACTTTTTGTAAATTCAGTTATTACGATTTGGTTAAATGGGAGCCGGAGTATATCATTTTGCAGATAAAAAAGCGCTATGATGATTATGAATATTATAAATTGATAGAAAATGATTATTAACCTTTTATATTAACAAATTTAAAAACACATTATGACAGAAAAACTTAACAAATTAATGAGAGACGTTCCTGCGATACGCTGGACCGCCTTGGTGTTCTTGGCGTTTGCCATGTTTTGCGCGTATATCTTTATGGATATACTTTCTCCTATCAAAGACCTCATGCAATCCACACGCGGTTGGGACTCCACCGCTTTTGGAACCATGCAGGGTTCGGAAACTTTTTTAAACGTTTTTATCTTCTTCCTGATTATTGCAGGTATTATTTTGGATAAAATGGGCGTGCGTTTCACGGCAATTTTATCTGGTTTGGTTATGATTATCGGCGCGATAATCAATTGGTACGCAGTAACCGACACTTTTACCGGTTCCGGATTAGAAAACTGGTTTATTCACAACTTAAACTATATTCCGGGATTCGATGAATTGGGGATTTCGCCATTTTATGAAGCGATGCCGGCTTCGGCAAAATTTGCTTCGGTGGGCTTTATGATTTTTGGCTGCGGCGTTGAAATGGCGGGTATCACCGTTTCGCGTGGTATTGTTAAATGGTTTAGAGGCAAAGAGTTAGCACTTGCCATGGGTTCCGAAATGGCATTAGCACGTTTGGGCGTAGCTTCCTGTATGATTTTCTCTCCTTTTATTGCAAGATACGGCAATAATATAGATGTTTCCCGTTCAGTTGCTTTTGGTGTAATTTTATTGATGATTGCGCTCATCATGTTCTTTGCTTATTTCTTTATGGATAAAAAATTAGACGCCCAAACCGGCGAAGCAGAAGAAAAAGATGACCCGTTCAAAATCAGCGACATCGGTAAAATTTTCGCCAGCAGCGGCTTCTGGTTGGTAGCACTACTTTGCGTATTGTATTATTCAGCCATTTTCCCATTCCAAAAATATGCCGTAAATATGCTACAATGCAACCTTACTTTTGAAGCAGTAAAAGAGGGTACTTTTTGGGCATCCGAAACAGTTACTTTTGTTCAATATGGTATTATGTTAGTGGCTGCGGCTGCGGCATTTATCAGTAATTTCTGCAAAAAAACCATGAGAATTTCACTTCTGGGAGTAGCCGTTCTCTTTTTAATAACGTTCTGTTATATGGGCTATATGCGTCAATCGGCAGAGACCATTTTTGCTGTGTTCCCGCTGTTGGCAGTTGGAATTACGCCCATTCTCGGTAAATATGTGGACACCAAAGGAAAGGCGGCATCCATGCTTATGCTTGGTTCTATTTTATTGATTGTTTGTCACTTAACATTTGCTTTTATATTGCCGATGTTTAAAGGCAGTCAAATTGGCGGTGTTGTTATGGCATACATCACTATTCTTATTCTTGGCGCATCTTTCTCATTAGTACCTGCATCTTTATGGCCCAGCGTTCCTAAACTTGTGAGCAGTAAGGTAATAGGTTCTGCTTATGCATTGATTTTCTGGATTCAGAATATTGGTTTGTGGTTGTTCCCATTATTAATAGGAAAAGTATTAGATAAAACAAATCCCGGAATAATTGCAGATTCAAAAAAAGCAATTGAAATGCAGGATATTTCTTACTTAACCGACGCAAAAATTCTCGAAAAATTTAATAGTGGAGTACTTCCATTAAAAGAAGCAATTAATGAACAGGCTGCTATTTTATATGATTACCAGTGGCCTCTTATTATGCTCGCTTGCCTTGGTGTTGCTGCATTGTTTTTAGGATTTGCTCTTAAAGCAGTGGACAAGAAGAAAGGCTACGGATTGGAATTGCCGAACATAAAATAGTTTTTGGCACGCAGATGTGTTATTGAGCCTGCCGAAATAAGCGGATTTAAAGGATTAACGCAGATACATTAAAAAATATCTGCGTTAATTTTTTTGTAAAAAATAAAATTTTTTGTTCATTTTATCCACAAAATGTACAATTTGTTTTAAATTATGCAACATTTTATCATTTTTGCATTTTTTAACACGCTGATTTATAGAAAAATAATTTTCAAAATATTGTTTTGATATTGAAATATTTTTATTTTTGCCGCGTGTTAAATTTAAAAAGAGATTAAAATGAAAAAGAAAAAAGAAATTACCTGGGATGACATCAAAGCGATGAATGCCGAAACAACAAAAATTCTAAAAGAAATTAGTAGGATGGTTCGGGAAGAAAAAAAAGAGAGAAAAGAGGAAAACCGCAAGCGAATTGAAGAGAAAAAGGAAGAGAAGAAAAGATTGCAAGAAGAAAGGCAAAGAAGAGAGGAAGAAAGGAAAGAAGAAAAGCAAAGAAGAGAGGAAGAAAAGAAAGAAGAGAAAAAAAGAATGGAAGAGGAAAAACGGAAAAGAGAGGAAGAAAGGTTAAAAAGAGAAAAAGAAAGAGAAGAAGAAAGGAATGAAGAGAAAAAAAGAATGGATCATTTAGACAAACTCTTTGCCCAAACGCGGGAGCAAATTGGTGGCATTTCGCGAAGTAACGGAGAATTTTGTGAGGAATATTTCATCAACAGTTTTAAGGAAAACCCAACATTTTTAGGTGAAAAATATGACCGTGTGCTTGAGAATCACAGACCAGATCCCGCAGAAATTGATGATGAATACGATTTGGTATTAAGAAACGGCACAACCATTGTATTGATAGAAATGAAGTACAAAGCCGGCACCGATGATGTTGGCAAAATGTTTTCAAAATTACATACCTATCGTGCCAATTACCCAATATTTAAAGATTATAAAATTTATTTAGCGCTCGCCTCTTTCCGTTTTCCAAAAGTTGTTCGCGCCCGCGCCGAAAAAGAAGGTGTTGTACTTATTCAGCAAAGAGGCGAAAAAATAGAAATAATAAGTGAAAATATAAGATACTGGTAGCACTACTCCAAAAATAAATTCGATTTTTCAAGCACTAAAAAAAAGTTTCAACCAATCTCTGGTATGATGTGATATTCAGAGAATTTTATGTTTATTTGCCGGCTTTTTTAGAAAATTTACAAAAATCACTATAAAATATTAATTATGAAAATTTTAGTTTTAAATTGCGGAAGTTCATCTATAAAATATCAGTTGGTTGATATGGATAAAGACGCAGAAATTATGGCAAAAGGTATTGTTGAACGTATTGGCTTGGAAGCAGGTATTTTTACTCATAAACCCAGATATGGGGATAAATATACAATTCAAACCCCTATTCCCGACCATGAAACCGGGATTAAATTGGTTTTGGATGCCCTGCAAGATAAAAAACATGGCGTTATTCCTTCTTTGGAAGCGATAAATGCAGTGGGTCATCGTGTGGCGCACGGCGGAGAATATTTCCACGAAAGTATGATAATAGGAGAGCAAGAACTTATAGAAATTGAAAGGCTTTGTGAGTTAGCGCCGTTGCACAATCCTGCAAATTTAATGGGTATCAAAGTGATGATGAAAATGTTACCCAAAGTAAAGCAAGTAGGTGTTTTCGATACCTCTTTCCACCAAACTATGCCGGTAGAAGCTTACTTATACGCCATTCCTTATAAATATTACGAAGAAAATAAAGTGCGGAGATATGGATTTCACGGCACAAGTCATCGGTTTGTTGCGCCAAAAGCAGCAGAATTATTGGGAAAAAAATACGAAGACCTCAAAATCATTGTTTGCCATTTAGGAAACGGCGCCTCGGTTTGCGCCATTAAAAACGGAGTTTCTGTAGATACTTCTATGGGATTTACGCCGGTGGAAGGCTTGATTATGGGCACCCGTTGCGGCGATTTGGATTTGGGAGTTTTGCTTTATATTGCAGAAAAAGAAGGAATGGACTTCAAAGCGATGAATGCTTTTATCAATAAAAAATCAGGAGTGGCCGGAATTGTTAACGGCAGTTCGGATATGCGTGATATTGAAGCCGGTTGCGAAGCCGGAGACGAACGCAGCATTGTTGCTTTCAAAACTTATTGCTACCGCATCAAAAAATATATCGGCGCCTATGCAGCTGCCATGGATGGTGTAGATTTGATTGTATTGACAGGTGGAGTGGGTGAAAACGATAAAAATGTAAGAGCTGAAGTGCTTGGAAACCTGACCTTTCTTGGCGTGGATTTTAATCCGGAAGCCAACAATGTTCGTGGGGTTGACCAACTGCTTACAAAACCCGGAAGTAAAACCGCCGCTATGGCAATTACTACCGATGAAGAGTTGGTGATTGCTACAGATACTTTAAATTTAGTCAAATAAAACAATATTATAATGAAACGTTTTTTGCTTATCCTTTTTATAATTAGTGTTTTTACACGATTATTTGCCGTGCCGGCATATCCCTATCCTGTTGTTTTTACGCAACCTAACGGCGAACAGGTTACCCTCATTATGCAGGGTGACGAATTTGTCAGGTTTGCCCAAACATTAGACGGATATACCCTTCTGTATAACGACGAAGGGTATTTTTGTTATGCGCAAAAAAATATTTATGGCGATATAGAGCCCTCTGTTTTTTATGCGGAAGATATCTCGAAAAGAAGCGTAGAGGTGAAAGAATTTTTGACGATGTTACCCAAAGAATTACGGTACAATGAAACTCAAATATCTGTATATCAACAAATTCGCAACATCGTTGAAAATGAAAGCAGGGGTAATAAAGGAAATACGACCGGTGTTAGAAAATTGCTGACCATATTAATGCAATATCCGGATAAACCTTTTTTAAAAACACAAGAGGATTTTCATAATTTGTTTAATCAAATTAAATATACCGAATATGGTGCAAATGGCAGTGTGAAAGACTTTTTTTTGGAGTCTTCCTATAACAAGTTAGATGTACAAACTACCGTTGTGGGTCCGTTTACTGCGAAGAACAAACACGCTTACTATGGCGATTTTGATCAAGCACGGGAACTTGCTACCGAAGCGGTTTATGCAGCCGCTGATTTTGGGGTTGACTTTTCGGAATTTGCTTATAATGGCGAGGTTCCGAGTTTTTATATGATTTTTGCCGGATGTGGACAAGAAGCCGGTGCAGGAACAAGCAGTATCTGGTCGCACGCCTGGAGTATTAATCCCACTTATTTTAATGGTGTAAGAGTTTCTTCATACGCCTGTTCTCCGGAGCACCGGAATAGCGGCGGAAAAGAGATTACAAGAATTGGCGTGATTTGTCATGAATTTGGACATTCGTTGGGCGCACCGGATTATTATGATACGGACTACGGCACCGGTGGGCAATATGAAGGCACAGGCACTTGGGATTTGCAAGCCAGCGGAAGTTGGAATGATAACGGCAGAACACCGGCGCCTCCAAACCCACGCTCTAAAGTTTACACTTATGGCTGGGCAACAATAATTGAACTAAATGAACCTCAAACCATTACCATTCCTTCGGCACGCATTTACGACAATGCTTATTTTCGCATAAATACACAAACCCCCGGCGAATATTTTATACTTGAAAATAAAACAACAGGAGGGTATGATGATTATATTCCGGGTACAAATATGTTGATTTATCGTTGCGCTGCAAATACAAGCGGCATGAACACAACCAGTCCGCAAAAATTTTATCCTGTGGCAGCAAACGCCCCTGTTGACTTGCCTGGCTCGGGAACAAACTGCCAAAAGCACTATGGTTATATAAACTCATCACTTTGTTCGTGGCCTGGAAATACCGGAAAAACCGAATTTTCAGACACCACTATTCCTGCTATGATTTCTTGGAATAGACAACCAACAAATAAGCCCATTACAAATATAACCAACCATGGCAATTATATAACCTTTGATATTATGGGCGGCGGACCAAAAAATAAATTTCTCGTTTTTCTTCCTAATAACTATGGTTGCACATTAATACCCGAACCCGAAAATAATTCGCCAGTGAATGCCGGAGAAAATTTTGAATTTAAACTAACTATAGATTCCTTGTTTAACCAATCTAGTATAACAGTAAAGTCTAATGGACAAATTATTATCCCGTCTAATGATATTTACACGCTTACCAACATTCAATCAGACCAAATAGTAACAATAGAAGGTTTGAAAATCAATATGGTAAATATTACTGCAAGTGCGGGAGCAAATGGAACTATTTCTCCGGAAGGTATAATTAAGGCTAATGTGGGAAGCAATCAGCATTTTGACATTTCTCCCAATCTTGGATTTAGCATTGATGATGTTCTTGTAGATGGGGTTTCGGTTGGTCCGGTTTCCAAATATGTAATTAAAAATACAACAGAACCACACACTATTACGGCTCGTTTTAAGTATGGAAACAAATACTCTATTAATCTGTCTAATAATATATTACAAAAAGAAGCATATTCAGAAATTATTTTGATAGGTAACATAGCTTTAGGTATTCTTGAAAAAGAAAAAGAAAAAATTTCGATTTATCCGAATCCCACGACGGGAGAATTGACAATTGAGAATGGAGAATGGAGAATTAATAGTGTGGAGGTTTTTGATGTTTTTGGGAGAAAATTATCAAAAAATATAATAGAAAACATAAAATCCGAAACTTTTATTAATATTGCACCCTTTAACCCGGGCATCTATTTTGTAAAAATTAGTACAGATGCAGGTGAAATAGTAAAAAGAAATTATCAAACAATAATATTAACCTCAAAAATTTAAAAAAATGAAAAAACTTTTTATTTTATTATTAGTTTCAATGGTTTGTTTACAAACCTATGCTGTGCCGGCAGATCCAACACCGGTTACTGTTACTCAACCCAACGGAGATGAACTTACTCTTATAATGAAGGGAGATGAGTTTATAAATTATGCAGAAACTTTAGACGGCTACACATTGCTTATTAATTCGGAATTTTATTTTTGTTATGCCCAACTAAATATTTCCGGAGATTTAGAGCCATCGTCTTATAGTGCAACAGAAATTCAGAATCGCCCCTATGAAGTAGTTGAATGGTTGCAAACGATAAATAAAAACTTGTTTTATAGCGAAAAACAAGTATATAAATATACTCAAATTCGCGAAATTTATGTAAATGAGCAAGATAGAGGACAAAATGCAACAACCGGATTGCGAAAATTATTGATTATATTTATGGAATTTTCCGATAGACCAGCAAAAAAAACACCACAAGAATTTGAATTATTGTTTAACCAAATCAATTATTTTAGTAATGGTTTTAAAGGAAGTGTGAAAGATTTCTTTTTAGAATCTTCCTACAACAAATTAGAATTACAATGCACAGTGGTTGGTCCTTTCCTTGCCCCTCAAAACGCCAACTACTATGTTAAAGAAAGTATGTGGAATGTGTTTGCTCGGCATTCCATAGACAAAGCTATAAGTGAAGGTGTTGATTTTACGCCATTTATTAGTAATGATAATATAATTGAAAGTGTTTACATTATTTATGCCGGACACGACCAATCAAAAGGATGTGGGACTTGTATTTGGGCGCATGCGCAACAAAAATTCAATTATAATTCAGGGGGTTTTCTGTTTAAGCAATATGCGGCTTCTTCGGAATTAATGGGCTCGGGAACTCCTCCTTCAAGCACTATTGCAACGATTGGTACATTTTGTCACGAATTTGGGCACTCGCTGGGCGCGCCGGATTATTATGATACCAATGATACCGACGGGGGAAAATATGATGGAACCGGCGATTGGGATTTACAGGCATCTGGAAGCCATAACAATGACGGAAAAAGACCGGCAACCCCAAACCCACGTTCAAAAGTTTATACTTATGGCTGGGCAACAGCTATTGAACTAAATGTGTCGCAAAAATGTACAATCCCGGTTTCTAGAATTTACAGCAATGCGTATTTTAGAATAAACACTTCAGAACCTAATCTATACTTTATTATTGAAAATAAAAAACGAGAAGGTTTTGACGAATATGTTCCTGGAAATAACTTGTTAATTTACAAATGTACCGACCCGTACGAAACCAACGGGCAATATTCTCAAAATACAACCAGTTGGCAGCGCTTTTACCCTGTTTCTGCAAACGCAACGGTAAAAGTACCGGAAGCAGGAACCAACAAGAAAAGCCAATATGGAAACATAAACATCTCAACCTGTGCATGGCCCCAAACCAATAAAAAAGATTTTGATAACAATAGTATTCCGGGAATGGTTACATGGAATGGAACCGGTATTAACAAACCTATAAAAAATATTGTAGTTCATGATGATTTTATTACTTTCGATTTTATGGGCGGCGGAAATAAAACGAAATTTAACATTTTTCTACCTGCTTATTATGGATGTGAGATTATACCACAACCAGGCTCATCCTCACCGGTAAACTCAGGAGAAAGTTTCTCTTTCCAAGTTGATCTACTCCCAACACATAACAAATCCAACATAGAAGTATATGTTAATAATACCCAAATTTTTCCAATTATAGAAAATATTTATAAAATTTATAATATTACAGACGACCAAATTATTAAAATTAAGGGTATTGAATTTAATACAAACACAATTACCGCCACCGCAAAAGAAAACGGAAAAATTACACCAAATGGTGAAATAAAAGTGAATGTGGGCGGATTGCAAAAATTTGACATTACCCCCGATCGAGGTTACAGCATTGATATGGTTATTGTAGACTGGCAGGATAAAGGAAATATTTCAGAATACACTTTTACAAATGTTAATGAACCGCATACAATCCAAGCTATTTTCAAACGGGGAGATACTTATACCATTAATTCTTCGGAACAGGAACTGTTTTTTGAAACATACGCAGGGGTTCCGTCTGAAAGTGCTGAGATTATAATATCTTCTCCTGATGTTATTGATAATGTTTCGGTAAATGCCCCCAACAGATTTCAGGTTTCTTCAGATAAAGGAAAAAATTGGCAACAAGGTTTCTCTTTAAGACCCAACCAGCTTCCCTTTTCCATTTTGGTTCGTTTTGCACCCAAATTAGGAATGGATAATGTGGGAACTTTTGATACGGTTTTAACACTAAAATCTACCGATGCATATTCGGAAATAAAACTTACAGGGTTATCTCATGTGGGTATTAATGAAAATGTTAACGAAAATACTATTGTGATTAGTCCTAATCCTACTACCGGACAATTGAAAATTGAAAATGGACAATTGAAAATCAATAATGTTGAGGTTTTTGATATTTACGGTAGAAAAGTACTTGAGCCCTCTCTTACGGTCTTACAATCTTACGATCTTACGGTCTTATCAGCCGGTATTTATTTGATGAAAATTTATACCGATATAGGTATTGTTCATAAAAAGGTTGTAAAAGAATAAAACAACAATTATGGCGCGAAGTTACGAACAATCAGGGGTTTCTTTAGAAGCGGGTTACGAATCGGTGCGCAGAATAAAAAAACATATTGCCAAAACAGAACGGCTGGGAATGATGGGCAATATCGGAAGCTTTGGAGGAATGTTCGATTTGTCGTTACTCAACCTCAAAGAACCGGTTTTGGTGAGCGGCACCGACGGCGTGGGCACTAAATTGAAATTGGCGTTTTGGCTGAACAAACACGATACTATTGGTCAAGATGTGGTGGCAATGTGTGTGAACGACGTGCTTTCACAGGGTGCCCAACCTCTCTTTTTTTTAGATTATATTGCGGTAGGAAAAAACGACCCCGCACAAATTGAACAAATTGTAAAGGGCGTTGCCGATGGGTGCGTAATGGCGGATTGCGCACTCATCGGCGGCGAAACCGCAGAAATGCCCGATATGTACCTCACAGGAGAGTATGATATTGCCGGTTTTACCGTGGGCGTGGTTGAAAAATCAAAACTCATTGACGGCTCTAAAGTAAATGTGGATGATATTCTTATAGGTATTCAATCTTCCGGAGTGCACTCTAATGGTTTTTCCTTAGTACGAAAAATTATTATGAAAGACCATAATTTTGATTTGTATCAACATTATGAGGAACTCAATGGAAAATTGGGCGAGGTTTTACTTACTCCTACTAAAATTTATGTAAAACCGGTAATTGAAGTGCTGAAAACGATTGACGTTCATGCGGTTTGCCATATCACCGGCGGCGGCTTCGACGAAAATATTCCCCGTGTGTTAAAAGAAAATCAAGGCGTTGAAATTTCTGAAAACAGTTGGGAAAAACCACCCATTTTCAATTTTTTAGAAAAATGGGGACAAATTCCGCACCGCGAAATGTTTAACATCTTTAATATGGGAATTGGAATGATTTTGGTTGTAAAACCGGAAAATGCCGCAGCCACCATACAAATTCTGAATCAAAACGGAGAAAAAGCGTTTGAAATAGGAAAAGTAGTGGAAAAAGAATTGGATGATGTTGTAATCAAATAATATGAAAAAAATTGCAATTTTCGCTTCGGGGAACGGTTCAAATTTTCAAGCGATTGTTGATGAAATTGAACAAGGAAATTTAACGGCAGAAATCGCGGTTTTGGTTACCAACAAACCCGATTGTTTTGCAGTGAAACGCGCACAAAATCACAACATTCCCGTTTTCTCGTTCCAACCAAATCAATATCCTTCAAAAGAAGAATACGAGAAAACAATCGCCACTTTTCTTATTGAAAAAGATGTTTCTCTTATCGTTTTAGCCGGTTATATGAGATTGATAGGAGAGGTTTTGTTATCCGCATTTCCAAATCGTATCATTAACATTCATCCGGCTTTGTTGCCGGCATTCCCAGGAAAAAACGGCATACAACAAGCCTATAATTATGGGGTTAAAATTTTCGGAGTAACCGTGCATTATGTGGATGCCGGAATAGATACGGGAAAAATTATTGCCCAAGAATGCTACTGTGCCTCAGGCACAGAAACACTTCCGGAAATTGAACAAAAAATTCATGAAATAGAACATCGGCTGTATTGGAAAGTAATCGCGAGGGTTTTGTCAGACAAAAAAACCGATTAACCCCTACTCAAACAACACCCGCATCATCTCCTCAATTTTTCCAATGGGGATGAGTTTTATCCGGTACTTTGAAATATCAACTCCTTTCATGTTGTATTTAGATAAAAAAAAGCGTTGAAATCCCAATTTATCGGCTTCGGCGATGCGTTGTTCAATTCGGGGCACGGGGCGCACCTCGCCGCTCAGTCCCATCTCGCCGGCAAAGCAGGTTTTAGAATCAATCGAAACATCGGCGGTGGAGGATAAAATGGCAGCCATAATGGCTAAGTTAATGGCGGGGTCGTCAATATTAAATCCGCCTACAATGTTCAAAAACACGTCTTTAGCTCCCAATTTAAAACGACACCGTTTCTCTAAAACTGCCAGCAGCATATTCAGGCGACGCAAATCGAAGCCGGTGGCACTTCGCTGCGGCGTGCCATAAACCGCCGTGCTCACCAACGCCTGCGCTTCAATCATCAACGGACGATTTCCCTCCAAAACCGCCGCAACAGCAGTGCCGCTAAACTGTTCATCGTGATTGGAAAGCAGAATTTCCGATCACGATGAACAGTTTAG
>Ga0209628_10000563_pt1 | contig 23044 bp, 20 predicted proteins | sample TergutCu122P4_FD_187285 | JGI IMG/M metagenome (GOLD analysis project Ga0209628, IMG submission 187285) | Cubitermes ugandensis P4 segment gut microbial communities from Kakamega Forest, Kenya - Cu122 P4 (SPAdes) (version 2) | ecosystem: Host-associated > Arthropoda: Insects > Digestive system...
CAGGCAGCAGTGAAGCAAATCCTGATCTGGTAATAGAAACAAGGGACAGACCGGTTTTACTCGAAATCGGAACAAGCAAAACATCAACGAGACAAATAAAGCAATCCAATGTAAATTACCGTTATGGGTTACTTGTTACCAACGGAATAACATCTCCAAAACTTATGGGAGATTGCATTCAAATACCATTAAGTTGGTTTTTGCTCTTATAGTGAGGTAGTTCGTGAAAACTCCATCTCCAAGCCCGAAAAATTGCTTTCATGTTGGCAAACTGTCCACTGAAACCGCAGACCAGCATGTTTTTAGGGATGGCAATACTTAGTTGATAAAGGAGATTAATTACTTTCTGCCAGCCTGTCCTGTTGCATAAAATGAATAAGACCCTGTTCCGGTTAATATAATATGATTTCAAAGGGCTGTTCTTTCCGGTGGATAGTGATTCCTTATGCAAAACAAAAGTATTAGGAATGTAATCAATGGAATATCCTGCTTTTCTGATACGTGTAGACCAGTCAATTTCTTCGTAATACAAAAAATATTGATCATTCATTAATCCCGTTTTTTCTATTACTTCCCGTTTGATCATCATTGCCGCGCCATGAGCGTAGGCGCTCTGCTTTCGTTGATCATATTGTCCGTGATCATTTTCAGCATAGCCGATAATTTTATTTCTAACAGTAATTGAACTCATGGGTGTGAATCCTGCAAAGAGAATGATATCAGGATCATCGAATAATTTTATTTTAGGACAGACTACGCCTGTTTCGTGATGGTTCAATAAAGCATTTACCAATAAATGAATATGATTTTCCGGGATAATTGTGTCATTATTTAACAGGTAAATAAAGTCGCCTTTGGCCTGCCGGATGGCCAAATTGTTTCCCCCGGCAAACCCCAGATTTTTATTGCTTTGAATAAAAATTACCTTTGGAAATCTTTCTTTAATAACTTCAGGTGTGTCAGATGTCGATGCATTGTCAACAACTAACACTTCCAGGTTGGGATAGCCGGAAGCATACAGTGATTCCAACATATCGCAAGTCGCAGCAGATTGATTATAATTTACCGTTACAATCGATACCAATGGATGTAGACTCCTCATTACCATAAGATTTATATTAACGGCGGTGTGCCAACTCAGTTGATGTTGGCTTCTCAACCTTTTTCTCTTTCTCCTGTAAGGATTTATCTAAGCGTGGCGCAGCGTATATAATCGCAACGCTAAGGAAATACATCACACAGGTAGGATGCTGTAACATAACCGGATTCCCGTAATTTGATACGGCAACCCCGACAATTCCGGACATCATGGTGATCACGATGTTCCGGAGCCATTCATTCTTGATCCTGTTCCAAACTACCAATGTTCCCTTTATTAAAAATAACACAATCATGCCAATATACATGCTTAGTCCAACAATCCCCTGTTCGCCCCAGGTGAGTACGAACCCGCTGTCATAAGCCGTTTCCTTCAATACCGATCCTTGAGGTCCGTATTGCATGGCGCCAATACCTCCGCCGAAAGGCCGGGTTCTGAGATAGGCTTTGAGAATCTCCTGATTCATTTTTCTTGCTATGTATGATGCATCCTGTTCCGGTTTAAAAGCTGTTCGCATTCGTCGAATTGCATACACTTCACTTCCAATGAAAGTATAAGCCATAAAACAATAAAATCCACCAGAAAGTATCAATCCCAATATCAATAATTTAGTCCTTCTGATAAGGAAACAATAAGCCAAAGCGCCGCCAAAAATAACAAATATAGCGCCCCGCGTACCACTGACAAACAAACCAAACAAGCCTGCCAACGCCATTAACAGGAAAAATAAACGTTGTTTGCCGTTTTTTGCGTCTAAAAACATGAGCCCTCCAATAACTGCCGCATGTCCCTGTTGAACACCAAACTGTCCGGCATCGCAACAAAACCCAAAAACCCTTAGTTTATCCCCTACCCAGTGGAATTTGTTTCCTTCTAAAAACGCTAAATCAGCCGCATCAAACCAATGATTCTGTTGAGCGAATCCTTTCAGACTCATGATCAAAGAAAAAATGCCCCATAATACAATTAAAGTTTTAAGTGATTTAATGTCCAATAACATGATAAACAGAGGTATTGACAACACCATATACAAATGTACGCGAACGCCAAGCAACCAGGCACTTAATCCGGCATTCCCGGGAACTATGATGGAGAAGCAACAATACAAAAACCAAATGCCCAATATCCAAAACGGCGTATCCAATATATTCGCCCATTGTACTTTTGTATATTCATATTTTGTCAAAGTTACTGGTTGGTACATTATTGTATACCCCAATACTAACCAGGCTATTATAAATGCAAGAAGGAGCACAAAATCATATACCGTCCCCGGTTTAATAAAGTCATTAATAAGAATATAACGACCAAAAGCAAATACAGCAAAAGCGTAAAAAATTAACAGATACATAAACCTTGTGGGTTTTCGGTAAACTAAAACCGAAAGATATGGCAAAAATAAGGTCAATATAGCTGCTGCTAAAGTGGTATTATTGAAAACACGAAAAGACAGAGCAGTAGCTGCAAGCATGGATAATGTCCACAACCATCTATGGAGTCGAGTACTCTCCCTTATAAAGTGACGAGAATTTTCTTTCATAAATGAATGAACATCAATTATGAGACTTTACCGAGTATTTCTTCCACAATGTCCGTATGAACCTCATTTAGAATTATATGTGGATTTATTCCTGATATTCTGACAAAACTGTCTAATGCAGCCTGGTCGGCTTTCAACCATTCTCTGTTTGCCTTGCATACAAGGAAAGCAATATCGAACTGCCGGATCAGTTCCACAGGGTAATCGTTCAGTATCAATGAAGGCAATTCGATGATCAGTATTTCTGCATCAATCATCTTTTCAATAGGAACAATATCTTCTGTACGGGATTGGTAAAATGATTTATCCACTTTGTAACTGACCACCGACCAATCGCCTGCTTCCATGTAAGGCTTCACGACCAAGCATTTTCGTCCTTTGCTTAGGAGACGTTCGCAAAGCATGTTGCTGATGACTGATTTACCTTCTCCCGGTCGTGTACTGATGATCAGGATACGCGTCTGTCCCGGCTTGTAATTAATCATGTACAGACTTTTCAGGATGGTGTCGCTCAGTCCGTTGCTGATCATTTCCGGAAACTGATTATTCTGCAATTTTTCAATATTGGGCATGACGCCTGCGCATCTCAATCCAATTTTCTTTTCGGCGCGTTCCGGTGTTTGAATCGCGTCGTTGAATAATGCCCTGCCCAGGAAGAAAGATGCCGGAAGCACACAACCAATCACCGTCCCCAATATCATCAACATCTTTCTTTGATTTTTCCCTGTCATGGGAAAATTCGGTTTATCATATATCTGAATGTTGGAAAATGAGAGCTGATCCTGTTGTTCGCGTCTGGCTTTATTACGTTCATCCACGGCAGCCAGATATTCTTTTAAGCATATTTCAATATCGCGTTGGAAGCGTCTCAAACTATCCTGTAAGGGAAGGTGTTTATTGAATTGCTGGTTTGAGGCATTTTTTTGAGCTTGCAGCGCTCGTAACCGGGCTTTGCTTTCTTCATAAGTCAACATCCTGGTTAAGTATTCCGTTGAGGCTGCATCTGAAATTGCTCCCGATGAGGTCATGCTTTCTGCCAGGTCATTACTAAAATCCTCCTTTAACTGATTATATTGTATTTGCAGCCTTTGGATCTGGCTGGATGACGCATTATTCATTTGGGCGTTGATCAACTGACTTGCTAACCTGGATAGCTGTTCCTGCTTGTGCAGAATATCAGTTCTTCTCATGGATTGCCCCTTTGTACCCATTTGACTTTCTATTTGTCGCATGGATGCCTGTGCTGCGGCCATGGTTTCCTGTTCTTTTGATATTTGTTTTTCAAGCTCCTGACGATCGGTAATCGCTATCCCCGTTTGAGCTGTTATATCAACTATACCGTAAATTTTTTTGAAATCCTCTTCCTTTGCTTCCGCACGTTTTAATTTTGCCTGCGCTGCCTTAAGTGCTTCTTCAAAATAATCTACTTTTTTCCCAATTTGACCTTTTCTGAGTTTTCTATAATTCTGAACACAAACATCTATAACTATTTCGAGTGTTTTCTGACACAACCCCCTGTCATTGCTCTGATAGCCTAACATGATTAAATCGCTCATTCCGATACGGGCTATCCATACATTTGACAGCGCCGCAATGCTGTAAAAGGGCATGTAAGGAGAGTTGATCAGATTGATCAGAAAAGGGTGTGTGTCTGCTATCTCATTCAAATTCAAGTAAGTAATACTGTCTGTTTCGCCCACATACTGGTAAAGTTCAGGAGGTATTATATTCCGCACAATTGCAAAGGTTTCAGGCGAAAGAATTTTTTCGTCGGGCTCAGTCATCCCCATGTGCAGAGCAAACAAACGTAACCCTACTTCTTTTAATGTTTCCCGGCTTTTCATTATATTGGCCAGATTGTCATACGTAGTATACTGCATCTGCATGGAAGTGATACCGCTTCCAACAATACCATCGTTAGTGGCAAGACCGGCATAAAGAGTCGCATTTGATTCATACACCCTCGGCATTTTTGCGGTCGAAAAATACATCACCACAGCCATAAAGACCGTACACCCAAGTATGATTTTCCATTGCTTGAGCACCGATATCAACAATTTAATATTCTCTTCCATATCAATTTGTCTTTTTTAAAAGTTCAATTCCTACAATTATTTCCAATACACGTACAGCTCTCTCCAATTCGTATTTTTGTAATTCCAACGCATTTTGAGCGTTCAGAAACGCTTGGTTATCTGTGGCATATTCAGTATAAGAAATTTTATTTTGTGCTAAATCCATTCTCGCTTTTTCATGTACCAGGCTTATCATCAAAAAAATTTCATTACTCGTAGCCAATGTCTTCTGAAGAGATAAAATATTATAATATTCTGTTATAACCTTCTCCTTTATACCGTTAATAGATCCCTCCTTAGTTAATTTGGATTGTTCTATGGTCAATTGTGATTTTTGTTTGGTACGTTTTTTGTCCACAAGATCGGAAATCGAAGTGCTTGCCGTCAAACCTATACCGTAATACAGTATTAAGTTATTGCTCTGTGGAAGAATAGAGACGCCCGGTGTTTGGCTCAGCCTGGCCAAATCAAACATGCTGCCATATCGTGCATCTCCCGATACATTTATCTTTTTTAACCAATCTCTACGAACATCTTTATACAAATATTCACTCATTAATATATCGTTGTCGGCTAATTTTACCTCGTTAGAATGTTTTATGGCATGGTCAATCAACACTTGTAACGGAGGCAGTCTCCATTCGGAAATATCGTTATTTTGAGGTGCTGATTGATGGTCTTGGATTACTGGTACATTCCCGGGTCTCGCAAAATTACCTTGTCCATATCCCAATCCTGGAAACAAAATTTGCACAAAAAATACAAAAAAAACTGTTCTGATTATCATAATTTATTCAATTTATTATATATACATATTATTTTAATTACACATCTGTTTTTTGGAACATCACCGGCAGGGTACGAATCAATATCTTTATGTCGCCCCAGAATGAATTTCTCCGGGCATACCTGTTGTCGAGCATATATCGCTTTTTTTCAGACATAAAGCCACCCTGACCCCGCAGTTCCACCTGCCAGAGACCTGTAAGCCCCGCTGCCGCGTAAAAACGTCGCGACCGGGCCCATTTGGTGAGTGCATGAGCTTCGTATACCGGTAATGGACGGTTGCCTACAATGGACATATCGCCTTTCAGTACATTAAATAACTGAGGTAATTCGTCAAGGCTGGTATTGCGGATAAATCTGCCCATCCTGGTAACACGCGGGTCATTCTGTATTTTCAAAAATGCCTTTCGCGCTTCATTCTGCTTGATGATCAGTTTTTCGGAAATAGGTTTGCCATCATCGTGATATAAATGATCTTTTGAAATCAACTCGCCATCGGGAACTGAGGCATTTTCCGGATAACTCAGTAACTCCGATTCTTCGTACTGGTTGAGGTCATAAACTTTTTTACTTTCCTTCCATTCTTTCAGGCGTTTATCAGCATCCTTGTACATCGACCGGAATTTGTAGAAGTCGAAAACATCGAAATTAGCCCCTACCCGTTTTGATTTGTAAATTGCAGGTCCTTTATCCTCCAACCATATAGCAATAGCTATAAATATCATTACAGGCGACAGCAGAACAAGTGCAACGGATGCAACCACTATATCGAATAATCTTTTACTTAAAGGTGTCCGGTAACGGTCTTCGGAAAAATTATTGAACTGCTTCTTTACAGGACGAGAATTTTTCAGATAAATGATGCGATCATATACTAACTTACTGTTCACCGGTTTGGTCAAGAATCCATTAATACCCAGCTCCAACGATTTTTTCTTTAAGCTATCATTTGGATTGGCTGCCACCAGGAAAAAAATGAATCCATTTTTCAGGTTTTTCTTTTGCATTTCCTGATACAATCCAAGCCCGTTCAATCCGGGCAAATTGGTTTCACAAACAATGGCCTCGATATTTTTGTAACAATTCAATTTGCTTGACGGATCAAAAGCACGAAACTCCCCATTGGTCATCCATTCGAATGCCTTCAAACCATTAGGCTCATTATGAACTTCAAAATAATCATTACGTTCAAGGTCTGTAATGGTTTCCAGCTCACTGCCTATATACAATATTTTGAAAGGTTGATCCATTCTATGTTTTCGGTCTTTTAATTTCCAATTCTACTTAAAAATCGTTCCCTGACTTCAAGTCGTCGATTGATACGGGCAATAATTTCGTTTGGATTGAATGGTTTGATCACGTAATCTTCCGCACCCAATTCGAAGCATCTGATTTTATCCTTGCTCCACTCCCTTCCCGAAAGGATCATGATAGGGATGTCGTCGAAAAAACCACTGGTTTTGATTCGTTCCAGAAACTCAAAACCATTTAACTCGGGCATGATCAAATCGCATATAATCATATCCGGGAAATTCCCCGTTTCCAGATAGTCAAGTCCCTCCTGGCCATTTGCCAGTGAAATGACATCAAACTCCTGTTTCAGGGTATTTTCGATGATGAAACGAATACTTTTTTCGTCATCAATGACTAAAATTTTCTTTTTGGCCATATCCCAAACTCTACTTTTTTAAATAAATGTGAACACATCGCTTGAAAATGATGTATCCGGCTTACTGGAATGGTATACGATAAAATAAACAAAAAGTTTCACTTTCATTTCATGATTTTTGACTAATGGCTTCTTTTGTTTGACTAATTGTAACATTTCGCCGGAATTTTCGTATAAAAGTATGAATCATATTTATTATATAGTTTATGAACACACCTTTGGTCAGTGTTGTCAGTATAGCATATCAGCATGCGCCCTTTATCCGTCAATGTATGGATAGCGTTTTGATGCAAAAAACATCATTTCCCATCGAATATATAGTACACGACGATGCATCGACAGATGGTACTGCTGATATTATCCGCGAATACGAAGCGCGTTATCCTGATATCATCAAAGCCGTCTATCAAACAGAAAATCAATATTCTAAAGGGGCTAAAATTTGGGGGGAATTTTTGTTTCCACACGTCCGTGGGAAATACATTGCCACGTGCGATGGTGATGACTATTGGACAGACCCGTTAAAACTGCAAAAACAAGTGGATTTTTTGGAAGCGAATCCTGATTATGCCATTTGCGGAGGAAAATACCATTACCGGTATGTAGGGCAGGATGAAATACTTGACTACGATTGGAAAGAACTGAAAAATTATCCCAAAGGCAGAACATTCACTTTTGATGATTTTTTCGACACCTATCCATTATTAACGTTAACCGTATGTTTTCGCAGCGAATATGTCAGTAACATAAATAAATATAAGACTTGCATTGACGATACTGTATACTGCTTAGTGCTGGACAGGGGTAAGGCATTCTGTATTCCCGAATATTTTGGGGTATACCAATTGCATCCGGGCGGAGTGAATGCAGGAAAAACACATCGACAAAGGTTACAGTTCAGTGTGGATTTCCATAAACAAGTGTTACCGGACTTTGGACACAAAAGCAAATCATTGAGAAAAAGGAATATCCGGGACACAATTGATTTGTATTTTTATGATTTGGCCGAAAGCAAACATTTTTTCAAGGATTATCTAAAAATAGTACGATTTGCTTTTTCGGGCAAAAAGGATATTTTTTACAGTCTGGCACAACTATTCGAAAAAACAGGCAGGTATGCAAGTGCTCGTGTGAAGAAGTTGGTTAAAAAATAAGAACTGTCATTCATGCAACGACCTCTTCTTTCAGTTATTGTACCATGTTATAATACAGAAAAGTATTTAGACAAATGTTTAACTTCCATTACCAGCCAAACATATAATAATCTGGAAATCCTGCTGATTGACGATGGCAGCGCCGACCAGACCGGAATGCTCTGTGACGCATGGCAAGCAAAAGACCGTAGAATACAGGTAATTCACAAACAAAATGAAGGCTCCTCGAATGCCCGTAGAACAGGAATTGAAAACGCAACGGCCGATTATGTTACCTTTGTTGATGCAGATGACTGGATAGACCCGGACATGTACGCCGGTATGATGGCGGCATTATTGTCTACCGGTTCCGATATAGCACAATGCGGTGTGTGTGAAGTTTATGAAGACGGGCGCATGATCCATCGCGACAACGCAGATAAACGCGGGACTTTTGAAGTAGTGGGACGTGTTGAAGGTGCTTTGTTAATTTTAGAAGATGGAAAATGGCGTTCGTGGATGTGGAATAAAATTTTCAAAAAACAGTTGTTCGAGAACGTTGTTTTTCCAAAAGGAAGAGGATTTGGTGATGATTTCATTACGCTTGAACTGTTCCACAAAGCACAGCAAACTGTGTATTTACATTGTGATTATTATTTTTATTTACAACGGAATGAAAGCATTACTAATTCCAAAAGCATACCGGCGGAAATGAAAAATCAACGTGATTATTTCGATGCTTACTTTGAACGTTATGTTTTTACAAGACAATATCCTGAATATCAAAGCGCTATGTTTTCCGTGAAATATATGACCATCTGTATCGGTATGAATATACTGCGGAACATTATTGTACATCCGCAATATTTCCCTGACAATTATTTTTATGAAAAAGCGGAACAATTATGTACCATTCCTGTTGAACCGGGAGACAGGTTTCAACGCTCTATAAAAATGAACTTGTTTGTATTGAAAATCAGTCCGAAATTATATTTTTTTCTGAAATCGTTATATCTTCAAATACTGCATATTACAAATAAATTGAAAATAACTAACAGGCCAACAACCAGAACATTAACCGGTTTTTTTGGATGGAAGTGAAATCAAAAAATATTGACTTATTGTTTCCGCTCAACAACAGCGGCAAACAATTTATGACGAAGCTGTATTACTTTGTATTTGGGATTTGCTTCCAAAATTATTGTTTTTAGAACTTCGGGATCGTCAGGCAAATGGTAGGTACAAATGGCTAATTTGGGTGCAAATTTCTGTAGAGTTTTAGCGGCTCCTTTGAGAAAATCCCGTTCTGCACCCTCAATGTCGGCTTTGATGAAATCAACCCGTTCTAATTCATTTTCTTCAACAAATTTATCAAGAGTGGTAATACTGATTTCTTCTACGAGCGTCCCTTCATCGCGTTTAAAAACCACAGAATTGGAGCCGGAGTCTTCTTCGCTTTTATAAATGTTCAATACTTTTTCGCTACTTCCTAATCCTTTATTCACCGGATGAATCCCTTCATTCATATCCGCTGTTTTACACAACCAGTTGAAAGTTTCTTCTACAGGTTCAAACGCGTAAGTAACTGCACCTTTCGAAGAAGCATAAGCGCAAAAATCTCCAATCCAGGCACCTGCATCAATCACAACATCATTTTTTTTAACTGTAACATCAAACTCCTCATCCACATAACCATAAGTTCCTTCATGAGTACATATATCGAGAAAGTCCACGATTTTTTTATCGTGATTGTCTTTATAGTAACACGGAACCAGAAAAACATCCTGAAACACCCAACTCAACGCTACAAGAAGATTGTTATCTCCAGAAACGTCCGGAAGTTTAGCCCCATTAAAATCAAAATAGGATGCTCCGTTACTATTCGTTTTTAACCACTTCTTTTTAAAGTCTTTAAAGTGTATCCTTACATAAGACTTCCAAAAATAAGCTGATATTCTGTTTGCTGATATTCTGTTTGCCAAAATGTGCATGTAGTACGCAAACACAACACGTAAAGGGGTACGTGTTATCCGAAAATACTTAAAACTATTTTTTATACTATTCATTATTTATTTAATTTTTAGGTTATTTTTTCTGAACATTTTTGAAATAAACATATAATTTCCTGACCAATTGATATAATTTCGGATGAATCTTCACCAGGAATATATCCAATTTAAAACCAAATGATATACCCTCTCTTCCGGTGAGAGGAATTGCTCTTAGCCGTTTGGTTTGCGATTGAAACCAGCCATCCGGAGTGTGTTGCGGATAAGCCATCATATCGCGCAAGGAAATGACTCCTTCTACCATGGCTCTTTCCTTCATGTCCTGCAACATACGGTGATATTGCGGGTATTTTTTCGTAAAAAGATAACGGTCATAAGCTGCCACCGCAAACTGGTATTGCGATCTCATCCTTGATGCAACAGTTCTGGCACGAAGCATACTGTCTTCTCTCTGAAAATAAAAATAATACGTATCAGCCAGGAATACAGTTTGCGAAGCTTGGTGAAACAAATCATGCGCAATGAAATCTTCTCCCAAATTATAATTATTGTAAAAAACAACATGATCAAACAAACACTTTTTGAAAATTTTATTCCACATAACAGAATTCCATTTTTTGTCATCCAATATCAGTATGACGCCTTCTTCGCGCCCCACAATTTCTACTGAACCTGTTTTGTGTTCCTGATTACGATATTCTATTCTTCCATCTTCAAATACTTTACAAAATTCGCACTGGGCAATATCTGAATTGGTGGACAATAATGCTGTCATCATGTCAGTGTACATATTCCTGTCTATCCAGTCATCAACATCAACAAAGGTAACATAATCAGCCGTTGCCTTTTCAATCCCTGTTTTACGGGCATAGGAAAGCCCTTCATTTTGTTTATGAATCACCCGAATGCGTTGATCTCGCTTTTGCCATGCGTCGCAAATCGCTCCCGTGTTGTCGCTGCTGCCGTCGTTAATCAGCAGGATTTCCAAATTCGAATATGTTTGCCCGACAATAGACGAAAGACATTTATCAATGTATTGTTCGAGATTGTAACATGGTACAATCACTGAAAGAAGTGGCTGTTTCATCTTTTTACAAATGGGTTTAAATTTTTTAGATTTTTTCTGATACTAAATCCGTCGAAACGAAATAAAAATTTCTCCATTTTCGGATATTTACTGTAAAACAGTCTGAATCTTTTATAACATCGGGAATTGATTCGTATTAATATCAATTCCATCAGCATAAAATAAGGAATGACAGCTTTTGTTGGGAAAGGAGATGAATGTAAATATTTAGGTCTTAATGAAAAAGGATACGTTTTCAATTGCCCGGTTATTGTATCGAAATAATTGACGAAAAAAAATTGCGGATATACAACAGCATCGCGTAAAGCAATGACAGCCGCATACATCTCCAAATTTCTGACGTAAACCAATATACTATGGTATTCCTGATGTTGTTCAACAAATTTTGTGCGATCGTGATACATTTTATGAAAATCATACCGGCCCTGCATTTTCCTCGACAAGTTTTCATCACGGGTGATACTGTTACCGGTTTGATTATAAAAATAATATTCATCATACAAATAAACCGACTGCGCGGCCTGATGAAACAGAATGTACATGATGGCCGGATCTTCATACACTTGTCCAACAGGGAACTTGATATGTTCAAATAATCGTGATTTATAAATTTTATTCCACAAAAAGGATTCCCATATCCTGCCATCCAATATAAGTAAAGTACCTTCATTTTTTCCAAATATCTCAAATACACCGTTCTTTATCTCTGTTTTACAATGTTCTATTCGCCCATCATCAAATACTTTACAATATCCGCATTGCGCAATCTCCGAATTTGTAGACAATAACGCCTGCATCAGATTAGTGTACATGTTGTGGTCTATCCAGTCATCCGAATCCACAAATGTGATGTAATCGGCCGTCGTATTTTCAATTCCTGTATTTCGGGAATACGAAACCCCTCTGTTTTGTTGATGAATCACCCGAATTCGCTGATCGCGCGCTTGCCATGAATCACAAATCATTCCCGTATTGTCCATGCTGCCGTCGTTGATCAGCAGAATTTCCAAATTGGAATAGGTTTGCCCGACAATGGATGAAATACATTTATTAATGTGTTCTTCAACATTGTAACATGGGACAATAACTGATAAAAGCGGTTGATCCATCATTGATAGATAATTATTTCAAACATACATCTTTAATCTTTTCATTATTTTGTATACGTTATTTTGATCGAAAGGTTATTTTTTTGTAAAATTTGAAAAGAATCTGTTTATTGTAACTTTTTGAAATCTTCTTCGTAAAAACGATAAAATCAAATTATAAAAATAAAATGAATATTTTGTCTTTTCTGGGAAAACATAAGTTTACATTAGGCTTGTTTCTTTATCTTTTTGTTATTGCCTATTTTCAACTTCATTTTAGTGGTGCACAAAAATTTGAAAATATAATAATAAGCCTGAATGCCTTGTCATTAATAGTTATCTTGCACTTCATCAGCAAATGCAGGCGCATTCCAGCCATGATACTCAATGTTCTTTTTGTGATATTGATCACTGTAGAAGCATATTACGGGTTTTTCTTTAAAAGTATTATCACTGTGGGAATTGTTGCTTCGGTGATGGAAGCAACCACTGACGAAGCTGTTTTTGTCATCAAAGAGTTTGCTTTAAAATTTCTGATACTTTTTTGTATGGCTTTATTTTTGGTATTCCAATCCTCAAAAGAACTCAAAAATACGAAAATCAGCGTAAAATGGGGCGTAATGTTCTTATTTATTTATTTGATGATCGCGTTTCCGCTTTATGTTTTTCGGAGGGTGAAGAAAGATGAATTTTTTGCAGGGATATACAGAGATTCGCCAGTGCTGGCAGTACAAATAGCCTTATCACAAAAATGTCCGCTTATGTACGGTCAGGTATCATCCTTTGTCGCATATTATGGCGAAAAGTTTCAAATGGATAGGTATCCTCAACATGTGAGAAAGTTACCCGAAGGAGTTTTCACAAATGAACAGGCGGTGTTACCCGAAAAAATCTTCTTTGTTATTGGCGAGAGCGCGTGCCGCAACTACATGTCGTCTTACGGATACGTAGCACAAACAACTCCATTCTTGGACAGTTTGTTACAAGTTTCGCCCGGAATGTTGCAATATGAAGGTATTTCGCCGGCAAATATCACCCGAAATGCTGTACGCCTTTTACTGTCCTTTGCAACTCCGATGAATATGCGACCATTTTTCACGCAAAAAAACCTTGTTGAATTAGCTAATGACGCCGGTTATCAAACCATTTGGATATCCAATCAGTCCAACTTCGGATGGCACAGTAATTTTGCATCCCTTATTGCATCAGTGGCGCATGATTCTTATTTCGCAGGCCAGGAAGAAGTAGCAATCATTGATGATCTTACTTTAATTCCTGTGTTGCAGGAAAAATACCGGAAGAATACCAAACAGTTCTTTGTGATACATTTGATGGGAAGCCATTTTGATTATGCCGACAGATCGGATGAAATCGATAAAATATTTTTCCCCGACGAGGATAAGTTTAGTAAGTACAACCGGAGCATCCACCATACCGACAGGGTGATGAGGGAAATATATCATGCCATCAATGATAATGATTCTACATCAATTTTATTCTATGTTTCTGATCATGGGCAATGTTTTGAGTTTCTGGGGAGCGGTTTTTTGAACAATACCCTTACCCAATTTGAGGTGCCGATGGTGGTGATCAATCAAACCCAACTGAACGTTGACTCCATCGTAAATAAATATTACCTGCCCGGTAAGACATGGATTAACACACTGTGTTCTATCAATATATTAGCCGAGTTGATGGGTTATTCCTTTACGGATGAATTTGTTGCTCATATTCGAGAACAGGGAAAATACATCTATAATGTTGATTCACAGGTTTACAGTTATGAAGATTTGGAACAAAAATCACTCAAATGAAAATAGTATATTGTTGTCCTGCATTACATACAGCAGGAGGAGTTGAAAGAGTCGTACTGTTGAAAGCAAATTATTTTGCGGAGGTGTTTGGATATGAAGTGTATATCATCACTACTGAAGACAAAGACCAAAAAGCATTTTACCCGGTTTCCTCCAGTATAAAACACATTGATTTGGATGTTAATTTCGATGAATTGATGGGTACTTCGCGATTCAAAAGAATTACCGGTTACCTGCAAAAACAGAAAACATATAAAAATCGTCTGAAAAGGGCTTTGTATGAAATAAAGCCGAATATTGTCATATCCACATTGCGTCGCGAAATAAATTTTATCAGTACAATCAAAGACGGGAGCTATAAAATGGGGGAAATTCACAATACAAAAAGTTACTTTCGCAATTCGGGTGAAAATGCTTCTTTGATTGAAAAATGCTTTTCCTATTTGTGGATGCGCCAATTAATCAACAATCTTAAAAAATTAGACCGGTTTGTGGTTCTCACCCATAAAGATAAATTGAAATGGACTGAATTAAAACAAGTTGAGGTGATTTACAACCCAATCTCCTTTTTCCCGGATCAAGTGTCGGATTGTTTGTCCCATCAAGTAATTACCGTAGGACGATACACATATCAAAAAGGGTTTGATATCCTCTTTGAAGCCTGGAAGATAGTGTCTGAAAAACATCCGGATTGGATTTTACGAATATATGGTGGAGGAAAAAGAGAGGATTATCAACCAATAGTTGATTCATTAGGAATAAGCAAAACGTGCATATTAGAAACAGCAGTTTCAAATATTGATGAAAAACTCAGGGAGAGTTCAATTATGGTAGTGAGTTCACGATATGAAGGTTTTAACATGGCCCTTCCTGAAGCCATGTCATGCGGGCTTCCTGCCGTTTCATTCGATTGTGATTGCGGGCCGAGTGAAATTATTACTGACGGCGAGGATGGTTTCCTGGTGGAAATGGGAAATATCAGCGTATTGGCCGAAAAAATAATGTATTTAATTGAAAATAAAAATATTCGCATCGAAATGGGGCGACAGGCCAGAAAAAATATTGAGAGATTCAAAATCGAAAAAATTGCTCAACAATGGAAAAATCTGTTTGAGTCGTTGACAAATAGCTCACCGTTTCAAAATCCCTAATGAATCAATATCGTGAGCAAGTTGGATAGTGAATAATTCGGCACTTTTTTTGTTCAAGTGGGTAGCATTATAGAAACTGGCAGTATCATACGACATGGATGTATACTGGTAATCAAGAATCGGTATGTTGTATTTTCGTGCAATATTGTCGAACATCTGATACATTTCTTCAACATTTTGTAATTTTTCAACTACTCCTATATACATAGGTGCATAAACAAAGATGACTCTGATATTTTCAGAATATGCTTTTGCCAAATATTTATCAAACAACGACAAGGCAAGACTATCCTGTCTGTAGTCAATTTCGGTTTGTTCTTCAAAAATTGAGCCATCCCATTTCATGTCTATGCCATAATAGCCTTTTGTTAAGATAGCCTCGGGAACCGGTAAAAATAATCCTTCCTGAATCAATGGGCTGTACCCGATATATCTGTATGCAGGAATGTATTTTTCAAGGATGGTGAATTTCTCATATTTCGAAGCCGAATTTATTAATGAGTTATCGAAGAAGTATGGGAAAAATTGTTCTCTTTCATAACCGGATGATATCCCAATGGTCGCAAAACCTATATCTTGAATGATTATTTCAGGTTTTTTATTCATGCGGCGATAAGTATCGTATTTGAGAATTTGCCTGTCAATCTGACTTCCATCAACACCAAGATTGTATGAATTGACGCCCAAAATAGAATCAATAATTTGAGGACTGTATTGTGTCCATGCCCTGGAACCTCCCATAATAAGGACATCGTACTGCAAATTGCCGGAATAAATATCATTCCAACCGACGAGCATTCGTGTAGAGGATTTTTTCAACCTTTTGGATAATACTTCATCTGCTATAAAGGCCAATCCCAACAATCCTGTCGCAAAAACAATCAATAAACAAATAATTTTCTTCATTTTTCAAAATTGAAAATATATAAATACTTCTGCTGTTCTGCCAAATATAAAAATTGCGGCTATCAATACATAATAAATGGCAAATTTTATAATATGCGAATTTATTCCTGATAAATCCAATCCATGTTGTTTTTGTCGTTGTATCCATTCAACCAGCAACATGACAGCAACAAAACTTGAGATTTGTCTCCAGCCGGGTTCAATGAATAACCAACCACCCGTGATTATTCCTTTAAAATATTCAAATGCATGTCCAATGTTATCGGCACGGGCAATTATTAAACCAATAGTGAACAGGCTAAAGGTCAGCAAAATATTCAGTAATATTCCTGGTTTAGGAAAACCCCATTTGTAAGTTTCTATTTTGTACTGTTTAAACATTACACCAGATAAAATCAGAGGTATAAACAATAGTCCGTTATAAAAACCCCATAAAACAAATGTCCAATTATCGCCATGCCACAAACCACATATTACGAAATTAACAACAATTGCCAATATCATTCCCCATTTGTGCCAATCACGCCAAATAAAATTGAGTGGTATAAAAACATAATTTGTAAGCCACGAGGTAAGAGAAATATGCCATTTACGCCAAAATTCTGCAATATTTTGAGCAAAAAACGGATAATCAAAATTTTTGGTTACACGAAATCCTAAAATTTTAGACACTCCAATTGCCATATCACTATACCCCGAAAAATCAGCATACAACTGAAACGAATAAAAAACAGCGGCTAATAGCAGAGTGCTTCCTGTATGATCTTGACAATTGTTAAAAATTAGATTCACATAAATGGCACAATTGTCGGCAATAACTACTTTTTTAAATAATCCCCAAAGAAATTGCCTCATTCCATCAACAGCAAGCGAATAGTCAAATACTCGCTTAGTTTGTAATTGAGGAATTAATGTTGCCGGACGGTCTATCGGTCCAGAGAGAATACAAGGGAAAAATGCTACATAAGCAGCAAAGTCTATTATATTGCGCGTTGGCTCAATTTCTTCTTTGTGAATATCAATAATATAACTCAACAATCGGAAAGTATAAAAACTGATGCCTATTGGTACAATTATTTTAAACGTATGCAAATTGGTTTGTAAACCAAACAGTTCAAACAAATCTTTGAATGAGGATATAAAAAAATTGAAGTATTTGAAATACAATAAAGTACCAATGCCAAAAACTACACCCAATGCAGTAAACAATGATTTATTCTTTTCTTTTTTGGCTTCAAATGCGGCAATTCCCAAACCATAAAATATGGCTGTTGTTACGGCAAGTAAGGGTAAAATTTTCCAATTTATCCAAGCGTAAAACACATAACTTGCAACAAGCAATAATACATTTTGCGGCTTCGTCCTTTCCTTCAGTACAAAATGATAAAGAGAAAGAACAACCACAAAAAAAATCAAAAAACTTATTGAGTTGAAAATCATTTTATAACTTTGATTCAATAAGTTCTATTAAAGATCCCATATTTTTTAATTTATTGAGCTCTTTAAGTTTGAATCTGATAGCGAAAGCTTTTTCTATTTCAGTAATAATCATTACGTGAGATAGGGAATCCCAGCCCTCGACATCGGTTGCTGCTAAATCGTCCCGCATTTCAAAACGATTATGTTTTAATACGTTTTCCAGAATTTTTTGAATGCGATTTAAAATTTCTATTCTTTCCATTGTTATATTATTTATATTAATTTTGATTAAAACTCTTTTTTCATTAAAAGCTTCACATTATAAGGTAAATAATTGAAAATTTCAGGATGTTTTGATTCAAATCTTTTTACGATTTTAAAACCCGATTTCTGATATGCATTTATTGCATTCGTATTATTTTCAAATACTTGAATATAGGAATCTTTTACAAACCTGTCTTGCAATTTTGCCTTTTCCAATAATTTTTCAATAATTATACCTATTAAACCTTTGCCTTTATGTTCGGATTTCACGTAGGCATACTCCATTTGATGAGTATGCATTTCTCTTTCAATTTGAATTTCTTTTAGAATTTCAGAAATTTTATATAACTGTGAAATTTTTTCTCTCGGCAAAATATAACTTAATAAGTTACTTTTAAGTATAGATGAGGGCAAATCATCTTCATTCTTCCCTTCTATCCATCCTCCAAAAGCAGCAACGGGCGAGTTTTCGTATTCTGCTACAAAAAAACTGCTCAGTGAAAATTCGCAACCATCAATTTCTTCTTCAAGAATTTGAGTCAAATATTTTCGTAAATCCGGCTCGTCAATATTAAATATTTTTGACAAACCAATAACGTCAGAGTTGCTCCTTTCTGCTTCGAAAATCACCTCAATCAAAAATGGAATATCTCCTATCGTTGCTTCTCTGAAAATATATTCACTCATTCTTTATTAATGTTTTAAGTTTTACTCTATCTATTTTATCACTGCTATTTACGGGAAACTTCGGTACAAAATAGTACTTTGTCGGAACCATGTATGCAGGCAATTTGGTGTATAGATATTCTTTTATCTCATCTATGATCACATTTTGTTCATCACTCTCAATGAATAAAGCTATCTCTGTATTATTCGTTTTATTATTAAATGGAATGGTAATCGCATTAATTTCTTTCAAAAACGTTTTGCAATGAAGCTCAATTTCTCCCAGTTCGATACGATAACCCTGTATCTTAACTTGACTGTCTTTACGTCCTATAAAATCAAAATTTCCACTGGAGTTTCTAATACATAAATCGCCGGTTCTGTAAAATCTGATTTTTTCTCCTGATATTTCTTTTTCAAAGAATTTTTCTTGATTTAATTTTTCATTATTAACATAACCCGGTGTCAATTGTTTTCCACTCAAACACAATTCGCCGATTTCGCCAATATCCACAATATTATTTTCCTCATCAAAAACATCTATATAATTATTATACATCGCTTTACCAATTGACAATACATCATTATTTGCTTCATTGCTACCATTTCTATTGTAAGTGTATACTGTGCAATAAATAGTATCTTCAGTAGGTCCGTAAACATTATCAATTTTTGCATTGGGAATACATTTTGCCCACTCTTCAGTAATGGACTGATAAAGAGCCTCGCCACAAAACATGGAATATTTCATCTTCGGACAATCAATCTCATCAAAATAAGGTCGTAAATAATTAAGCATGGACGGAACCATTAACGCCATCGTCAATTCCTGCTCATCAATCAATTCAAAGATATAACTGTATTTTATCTTGTTTTTGGGGATGGTATAAACACAAGCTCCTTTCAATAAAGGAATTAAATAAGACACTACCGATAAATCAAAAGTCAACTCAAACATTTGCAGACAGCGGTCTGTGTGGTCAAGTTCATATCCTATTTTCCAAAAGGCTTCAACAAAGTAAGCTAAATTTTCCCTGGTTATAGGAACTCCTTTGGGAGTACCAGTACTTCCTGAAGTAAACAAAATATAGGCATTTTTTTGATCGCTTATTTCTGTGGATAAAAACTCTTGACAATCTATTTTTACAGGTTTTAAGTTTTTTGTTGCAATGGTTTTTGTATTTTCAAACAATTGTATACTATCCGAAGAATCCAAAACGGTTTTAACATTTACTTGTTCAATAATTGATTGATTTCTTTCTTTCGGAATAATAGGGCTTAGCGGAGTATATGCTTTCCCTTCCAACCATAATGCAAAAATTGACGCGTAGGTTTCCAAATCGTCATTGGTGACAAGACCAATAACATCGTCTTTATTATCAATTAACTGGAATCTAATTTTCAAAATAGATTCTTCAAGATGCTTATAGGTAAAAAATTCTTGATTTATGCAAAAAGCATTTCTATCCGAAAATTCTTGAAGTGAATTCAAGAATGGCTCAATGATTTGTGTTTGAAACATATATTTATTTTTTTTCGATTTGATATGCATTATAAAATTCAGAATAGAGAAAATCAATTTTTTCCAAAGAATAATTGCTAAGAGAGCTCTTCACATCTATACATTCTGATGTTTCAATTAAAAGTATTGCTCTCTCATATTTCATCGCCTTTTCAAGCAAACTTTCATCAGAATGAGGAAATTCATATTTTTGATTATCTGCAACAAACGGTAAAATTGAGGCATTTTTCCAAAATCCCCCTTCACCATAGTTATGATTATAAATAATCACAGGAATTTCAGGTTTCTGATTGAATTTCATTTCATTGTATGCACCTAAATACAAGAAGTCAATCCGTTCTTTATTTAAAGCAATAACTCCATATATACCAATACAAAACAACAAAGACAAGATATATATCTTCGAGTTATTTATTTTTGAGATAATATAGGGAATGAATAGAGAAAGTAATGGAATTGCAGGAACGATATAGCGTAACAATTTAAATGGCGCTACGATTATTACAGACATCCACATTAAAGAAACAAACAGAATTATTGGCAACGGCTGTATGTTCTTTAAATTCTTAAATATTAAGCACAAACGTTGACGTTTTGCCCACAACAAATAACATAATGCAAAACATAATAAGATCAATACTGATGTATAAAATAGATTTTCATGTAATATTTCTACCAATTTTTCCAATGAGAATAAAACGTTATCAAACAGATTTTTTTCTGTAACTTTACTTAATGCTTCTGTTCCTCTGTATGTTATAAATCCCTTGTAATAATCCGGGAATACTGCGAAAGTAAGTACGATTGCAGATACAAACGAACTGATTATGAAATAAATACTTTTGATTTGATTTTCTTTGTACAACTTGTAAAGCAAGAAAATACCGAAAGGAATTATAAAGAAAATAGAAAAATAACCCGACAATAGAACAAAAGAAACAATCAATGCAATCAATAATAAATTTTGCCACGAGTCAATCGGCTTTTTTGTTTCAATTTTTTGCCACAAAAACACAAATAAATAAACAAACAAAATGAACAAGGTCTCTTGAAGTTGATATGGACGTATAAAAATCGTATTAGAAATACTGCCAACACCCCAAAAAGCTACTGCCAAAGACAAGAGAATAAGCCATTTGTCTTGAAATAGCAACTTTAACAATTTGTACATGAAAAAGAAAGAAAGCGAAAAAAACAGTAAATTCAACAAACAGCCTTGAACGATTATTCTATGCACATCCCCTGTTTGTTGTCCTGCAAACCAAAGTCTTAAAAAAGAATAATACAAATTGGTATGAGGTGGGTCTCTATTGTCTTTTCGTAGTTTAATGACATCTTTCAATGCTTTTATAATAGAACCGCTTTCAAAAAAAGTAATTTCTTTTAGCTCTTTGCCAGTATATATTTTATCTTCATCGTAGTTGCTTGTCCAACTATATGTATTGTAAGAAGATATTATTAACGAAAGCGTTTCGTCGCCGTGCATTCCTTGTTTCTGAAATATATAACAGGTTCTTACTCCCAAAGCAAAAGTAAAAACCAATGCGAGGATAATAAAAAAAACAAATCTTTTCATATCATTCAATTATAATTATTAATCACAACAAGCATATACGTCAATTTTGCTGAAAAGGTTTCTTTTTTTCGCTTTGAGATTTATTTTTTCGTACATTTGCCCCTTTAACAGATTCATCCTATGAAAATTCTTGTAACAGGAGCCAGTGGCTTCATTGGCAGTTTTATAGCCGCAGAAGGTATCAAACGGGGATACACAATATACGCGGGTTTTCGCAGTACCAGCAGCCGGAAATATTTGCCGGAAGGAGTGCAAACAGTCGAGTTGAGCCTCGGCGATAAGGAACGGCTGAAAACCGAACTGACTGCGCTTGGCCGGTTCGATTACATCATCCATAATGCCGGTGTAACCAAATGCAACCAAAAAACGGATTTCGACAAAGTGAATTACGGTTACACCCGCAATTTCGTTGAAGCATTGATAGAAAGCGATACAGTGCCGGAAAAGTTTCTGTTTGTGAGCAGTATGGCCGCTTTTGGCCCCGGTGACCCAAAAACGCTGGAGCCTGTCCGCCTGTCGGATACGCCAAAGCCCGACACCCTGTATGGCATCAGTAAACTCAAAGCCGAGCAGTTCATCATGGAGCAGAAAGATTTTCCCTACCTGCTGCTGCGACCTACCGGAGTTTACGGCCCCCGCGAAAAGGACTATTTTGTGTTCCTCAAAACCGTGAACAATCACCTGGAACCGGCTATGGGATTGAAAAAACAACACCTGACTTTTGTTTATGTTACTGACCTGGTGAAAGTCATCTACCTCGCCCTCGAATCGCAATTACTGCAAAAGGCATGGTTTGTATCCGACGGGAAGGAATATGACAATCGAGAATATGCCGCTATCGTGAAGAAACATCTGAACCGTTGGGCTTTGTATCTGCCTGTTCCATTGTTTTTGGTCAAGGCTATTTCGTATACTTTGGATACCGTGTGTGGATGGTTTGGCGTGTCGCCCACACTCAACAAGGACAAGTACAAAATCATGCGGGCAACCAACTGGAAATGCGAAATCGAACCGCTGCAGCGAGACCTCAACTTCGAAGCCGAATACGACCTCGATAAAGGCATCGAAGCCTGCGTGGAATGGTACCGGAAGGAAAAATGGCTGTGAGAAATCCTACTTCTTCCCTGCTTCAATCCCAAAAGTAAATCCGCCTTTTACCCGTTCAATCAATTCAGGCACAATGTCTTCGTATTTTCCGACGATACCGAAATCGGCATGGTGGAATATGGAGGCTTTGGCG
>Ga0209628_10000564_pt1 | contig 23041 bp, 16 predicted proteins | sample TergutCu122P4_FD_187285 | JGI IMG/M metagenome (GOLD analysis project Ga0209628, IMG submission 187285) | Cubitermes ugandensis P4 segment gut microbial communities from Kakamega Forest, Kenya - Cu122 P4 (SPAdes) (version 2) | ecosystem: Host-associated > Arthropoda: Insects > Digestive system...
CGGCAACGGCAGGGATGCCGTTATTACTTTCAGCAACGGCAGGGATGCCGTTATTACTTTCGGCAACGGCAGGGATGCCGTTGTTACTTATGTCTTTAGCGCTAAAGGCAAAAGGTATACGTACCGGAGGAAGGCATTGCGCTTCGTTACATGTCATAAACTGAACTTCACCGGATAATCTGAACTTTTTAAAATCGGTTACTTTTATCTTCTGAATAAAAGTGACTTTATTCGCATACCAGCGAACATTCATGTCGAATATCTTGTCGAATTTCTCTTGTGGTTTGACTGAAGCCTCCGGTTTACCGAGTAACTCCGCACCCTGGATAATTTCGATAGTTATTGAGGTAGGGATAGGTCCGCCTTCGCGGAGGTTCATATCATAAATATACCATCCTTTCTCAATAGAAGCGGTCAGGTGTATCTCTTTTTCGGTTGAAGGTAAGTCATTTAACTCAAACAACCACTTGACCGGCTCGTATATTTGTCCGTTCAAACCTGTTAATCCGATTCCTGATAAAAGCAACAACAATAAAATAGCGCTTCGTTTCATACTTTACAATTAGAAATTGAAGTTGAGGCCGGCTATGGCAGTAAAAGGCTGTAAGGGATAGCCGTAATAGAGGTCCTGTTTTTGAAACAATACGTTATTGAACTGGGCGTAGACGCTTAACCGGTCATTGAATTTCCACGATGCGCGAAAACGAAGGTCATGGATGTCTTTCATTGATTTATTGACAAAACTTAAACTGCTTACACTGTAAGATGCTTGAATGAATCCGGCATACATGCCAGCCATCATATAGTAGTCAAGGTTGAAAGTCAGCGGTTTGATAGGGCGCACATTGATGCCGGCATTTCCGGTAAAGGCCGGTCGGCCATACGCTTTCAATTCGCTGTTATCATTCAATCCGCTGATAGCATAAGAGTTTTTCCATGTATCCGAATTTTTCAGCCTATAATGGTCGTAAACGCCTTTCAAGTAAAAATCTACAATATGCTGGTAATCATATTTTATCGTTGCACCCACTTGTATCCGATGGGAGGTCGGCTGGTAAACCATGCTTACATTGTTAAATCCTTCGTTTATCCAAGGGTAGGAGGAGGGATTAAAAAAGACATCCGATTCGGTATACTTATAACCTGTAAAAATATCAAACCAAAAACCCGCTGCTGCGCTGCTTCGCACCCCAAGTTTCAAGTCAGCCCAAGTCTTGGAGGCATCGACGGGAAACTCCGGATTGATATACCGGTTTATACGTGACAACTCAGCCATCGAATTGGATTCGACACCTCCCCCTAACCGGGTATAAAAGACGCTCCAAGCGGCGAATGGAAACTCTAAGTCGATATTCGGAGAGACAAAGACATTCATCTTGTCATTTTGTGAAACGAGCATCAGGTTCAGCCCCAGTAACAGCTTCAATTTATTAATTTCCATCCGGTAATAGGGGTTGAGCGTCGCATTGACATGCGTTTTGAAAACGGAATCATTAACCGAAAGGACAGGTGAGCCTGCCTTCCAAACAGGCGCTGTATAGCTTAAAATATTCGCTTTTATATCAGCCCCAAACGATTGTCCGTTCCGAACCGGCGACACTAACCCGAAAGTGATACCTGTATGGTTTTCTGTCATCCCTTTCGATTCTTTACTCAACGAGTACTTCTGGTCGAAATTTGTATAATCAATACCGAAATGATAGCCTAATGAGTAGGGAAAATTGGAAGTTATGGCAGCATAAGCATTGATAAGTCGATTGCCCTGGTTGGTTGTCGTATCTTCATTCTCAGTTACAACATGCGACATCCAGGATGTATTAGCAGACAGGTTCGTTGGCTTGCCGTAATAGTTGAACGCCGAATAGCCGAAATTGCCGCCAAAAGAAAGTATAGCGGTATTGAAATGATGTGTATAATCGAGGCCGCCAAGGTTATCATTGATTTGAGCTTTCCGCTTTCCGAGCCAAGCTTCTTTAAAAACAACATTTCCGTTTGTTGAGCGATGCGAAAAGTGCAGGCTAAGTCTGTCCTGTTCGGTGTTCAGTACATGATACCCTACATCTCCCAACAGACTAAATAACATACCACCGCCAAGATGCAGGTAGCCATTGTGTTTGGAATGTGGGATATCCGTCATCAACTTTCCCGGCGGGAGAAGTATCAGGTCCTTATCCGGCAGCATCGGCAAGGCATAGTTGGAATAGGCTATCGGGCGTTTTGTAATATTCATTTCACGAATAGCCGGGAGAGTTGTTATTTTGGTTGCGTCCTGTACAATCGGGTCGTATTCACGTTCGAGTGTCATTTCGCGGTTCAAGTTCTGCTGTCGTTCCTTTTCTTCAGTTGTTTTATTTGATTCCTGCGTCGTTCCCCAGAATGGACAAACCGACAGGAGAGCAAATATCATCACCACTTGTTTTATTCGTTGAGCCATGGCTTATCTTTTATTTAATTTTTCCAATCTACTTTCAATCATTCGGTCTATCTCTTCGTTTCCCTTGTAGTTTCGCTGCAGAGAGCTCAGGAATGAGCGTGCGCGAAACTCATCTCCCTTTTCTGCATAGATGTCGAAGGCGAGTATATAACCGCGTGCTAACCAATATTGGTGGGTTGTACCGCTCTTGTCAATGAATTCGAGTATTTCTTTTTCGGCGCGGGTTATATCTTTTGCATCAAAATACAACTGCGCTAACTGATATTTCGCTTCAGCCCCATATTCGGTGCGTGTATCCTTGCTTAATGCCGAGAAGTCGTCGCGCGCTTTTGTATTATCCCCCAATTTGAGGTATAGTTTGCCGCGCAGATAACGCGCTTCTGCTTCTATCTCCGGCGCCAGGTTAGCTTCTTTAAGCAGTTCGGTAGCAGCCTGTAACGCTTCGGTTTCATTGGCCGTAAACTGAGCGCATCGCATGATACCTAACTTGGCAGCTTCGCGATTTTCGCGTGTAGTAGCGACTGTCTGTAACTCCCTGAATGAGTTTATGGCCGCCGAATAGTCCATGTTAAAGTATTCAATTTCCGACTTACGGGCTACGGCTTCTTCGCGGAACTTGACGTCGCCGCTATTCAAAACGAGCGTAAACAACCGTTTAGCTTCGGTATAGTTCTTGCGGTCGTATGCAATCTTAGCTAAATAGAAATTGGCATTCGGGCTAAAAGCTCCCGAAGGATAGGCGCGCAAGTAATTGTCCAGACTATTCCGAGCTCCTTCAAAATCTCCCCGTGTAAACAGTCGTTCCGCAGCAATGTATGTCAGTGAATCTTGTTCGCTCGCTTCAATTTGTGTATTCCTTCCAAGCGAATTGACGTAGGCAGCATAAGCGCTGATGTCGTTCTTATCGATATAGACCGACCGTAGGTCTTGAAGGGCTACTTTGGCTTCTTCGCTGCCCGGATATTGACTGATAACGCGTTTATAGATATCGATAGCGGGGTCTAACCGGTTGTCATTATAATAAATAAGTCCTAATTGAACGCCCGCTTTCGGTGCGAGGTTGCTTTGCGGGAACTGATTCATAAGCGCAGTAAAGGATGTGGCCGCTTCATTGTTCCTGTCTAACAGGACAAACGTTCTTCCTTTTTCATAAATGGCCGAGACAACATACTGCGACGTAGGATACTCATTGATAATCCGCTCTAACATCTGTATTTTTCCAAAATAATCCCTTTTCAGTCCCAGCACATGACCCCGTTGAAACAGGGCATAATCGGCTGACGAAGGTTGCAGGGAAGCAGCTTGCGCATAATAATCTTCTGCTTCGCCAAACCGGCGGTTATAAAACATACAGTCGCCAATACGATTATAAGCGTCGGCAAATGTGTTTAATGACTTATTTCGTTCAAGCGATACATAACGCTGAAACATGGTCAGCGCCCGCTCAAAATTCTTCGTCTTGAAAAAACAGTAGCCAAGGTTATACAACACAAGCGTATACGAATCGGCAATATTAAACCGGACCACGTTCTGGTAGGCTTCAAAATCGGCAATGGCATTCGCGTAGTTACCAAGTCGGTAGTGGGCTTCACCTCTCCAATAATAGGCGTCGGCGCGTGTCTGGCTGTCGTAGTTACCCATAGCTATTGCCTGATTAAAAAAGTCAATAGCCTTTTCCATGTCCTTATCCATAAACGCCTGGCTTCCTAACTGAAAAATAACATGCTGCTTGACTTCTAAGAGTTTGATGCCTGGCTGGCGCATCCTGTTGATATATTCGAGCGCCGCAGCATAGTTTTTGGAAGTTAGAAACACTTCTACTAAATAGTCATTGACCTTATCGGCAAATTCGGAATCGGGAAACTCTTTCAGGAACTTTTCAAACACCCGTACCGATTCGCCGAATCCTGTAAACGAGGTCTCGTGAATCAGCAACGCATAATTGTATAGGGCTGTCTCCTGTATCTTTCTGTTGAACGGGAGCGCGCCGGCATGGTCGAAAGCCATACGGGCATTGCTTTTTTCATTGAGTTGCAGATAACTGTGCCCTAGATACAGGTTCGCGTTCTGGGTTATCTCGTCTTCAGTTGTGACAGCCTGCAATAACGCATAGACCGCATTTTGGTAATTGCCCCGGTTATATTCACATACACCTAAAATATAGACTTCTCCGCGTGAAGGATAATCTACTGCAGCGACATATTGCCGTAACATGTCAATCGTCCGGTCTTGATTACCCAAGTGAAAATAGGAATTACCGGCGATACGATACAACTCCGGATTGTTTTCACTCTCGGGATAGATACGAAGCAGGCGGTCGACAAGTCGAACCGTTTCTTCATATTTGCCTTCCATAAAATTTATCTGGGCGATAAAATAGCTTGACTGTTCGCGGTATCCGGGGTCATTACGCAGTATGCTAAATTCGCGCATGGCTTCGGTGAACCGTCCAGTCGCATAATCAATATAAGCGATATAATAGGTAGATGCCAAAAAATGTTCTCCCTCTAACCCTCTGGCTATCAGGAAGTGAAATCTTGCCGCTTTCATATCCTCATTTTGAAGTCGTGCATAGCCTAACCGGTAATGGAGCGCCTCTTGTTGCTCTATGTCTAAGGCGTCAGCGCGCGCTTTGTCAAGCCATTCCGCCGCAATGTTGTATTCGCCGCGTTCAAAATATCCGCTACCGATAAGCAGACATGCTTCATCGCTATGACGCGAATCCGGATAGATTTCGAGGAAGTCTTCCAGCATCTCAACGGCATTTTCCTTCCCTTGCTCGCTGGCGATATATGCCATCAAAAAATCTGCTTCCTGTATCAGGTCACGGTTGGTAGCAATTTTCTTATAAGCTTCAAGTTTATCTATACACCCGGCATAATTCTTCAACTCAAAGAAGTCTTTTCCTTCTGAGAAGAGCCGGTCGTCTGTCTCAAACAGGAAAGAACGCTGTCCGCTTACCGCCAAACATACGAGTATCAAACCAAGCGGAACAAGGATTTTTCTAAATATCATCATAACTGTTAATAATCAAAATCACGTGCAAAGTAAAAAGTTATTTTGCTTCCCAGCCTAAGGCGCTAGCGCCCAGAACGGCGGCATCGCTTTCTTTCAACTGTGAGAGTAGGAGTTTGGTCTTTCCTTTATACATCCTAAGCACATTTTCGTCCAAAGATTTCTTTACCGGATTAAGAATCATATCGCCGGCGTTGGCTAATCCTCCGAAAAGGATGATGGCTTCGGGGGTAGAGAAAGCGATAAAATCGGCTAAGGCTTCGCCTAAGATTTCGCCTGTATAGTCGAATATTTCGAGCGCGAGCTTATCGCCTTTGACGGCTGCTTCGTAAACGTTTTTGGAGGTTATCATCTCCGGATTTAGTTCGCGTAGCAGGCTAACATCTGTACGTGTTAAGAGGAACTCGCGTGCCGTGCGTGCTACGCCGGTAGCCGAAGCGTATGCTTCGAGGCATCCTTTACGTCCGCATCCGCAAGTGCGTCCGTCACGTCGGATGATCACATGCCCCAGCTCGCCCGCAAACCCGTCGCTGCCATACACTAACGAACCGCCAATGACAATACCGCTCCCAAGCCCTGTGCCGAGCGTTATTTCGATAAAATCTTTCATCCCCCGTGCTACCCCGTAGGCCATCTCGCCGATAGCCGCTGCATTGGCATCGTTGGTAAGCATCACCGGCAACTGAAAGGTCTTTTCGCTAAGCATCTTAGCAAACTCTATCTTCCCTTTCCAGGGCAAGTTAGCGGCAAATTCGATACATCCACTGAAGTAATTACCCATCGGCGCGCCAACGCCAATGCCTCTGATAGTTTCGGGGCCGCCCGCTTTTTCGATGAGTTCTTTCAACCCTTTGGCAAGGGCCGACACATAATCATTGATATCTTCATATTTTCCGGTCTCAATTGTACCGTTATAAAGGATAGTTCCCCTTGCATCTACTACGCCAAATACGGTGTTAGTACCGCCTAAATCAACACCTATAACAAACGATTTCTCCATTTTTTTTGCTCTTTTGAATGATTAATCTTTAGTTTCAACGAGCAAAAGTAAGTCTTTTTTTCCATTTCAACAAATTTTGTTTATTTTTGCAGGAAAATTTTTAAAAAAATATATGAACCAAACGATACGGGACGATTTTCCGATACTGCAGCGCATGGTCTATGACAGGCCTTTAATCTATTTAGATAATGCCGCTACGACACAAAAGCCGCTTTGTGTGGTCGAAAAAATCAGGGACGAATATCTGAACGTGAACGCCAACATCCACCGCGGCGTTCATTTCCTGAGCCGGCAGGCCACCGAAGCCCATGAAGAAGCCCGCCGGACAGTCCAACGTTTTATCAACGCCGCCCATTCGTCCGAAATCATTTTCACACGCGGCACCACAGAATCTATCAACCTGATTGCCTCCAGCTTTGTTTACGAATGTATGAAGCCCGGCGACGAGGTTATCATCTCCGTCATGGAGCATCACTCTAACATTGTTCCCTGGCAGATACAGGCGGCGCGAAAAAACATCTCTATTCAGGTGATTCCAACCAATGAAAACGGCGAGCTAAACAGGGAAGCGTTTCGGAAAATGTTTTCCGAAAAGACTAAGTTAGTGTCTATTACGCATATATCTAATGTCCTTGGGATCATCAACCCGATAGAGGAACTCATCCGGATAGCCCACGCACACCAAGTACCTGTACTGATAGACGGAGCGCAGGCTGTGGCACATCAGGCTGTGGACGTACAGGCGTTGGACGTCGATTTCTACACCTTCTCCGGGCATAAGATTTACGGCCCCACGGGGATAGGCGTCTTATACGGCAAAGAGCATTGGTTAGACAGATTGCCTCCTTACCAAGGTGGCGGAGAGATGATTTCATCGGTCTCCTTTGAAAAGACGACCTTCAACGAACTGCCGTTCAAGTTTGAAGCCGGCACGCCCGATTATATCGGCAGCACCGCCTTAGCCACCGCGCTCGACTATGTGAACCGCATCGGACTGCCAGCAATCGGAAGCTACGAAAACGAACTGCTACGCTACGCTACCGACCGTTTGGAAAGTCTAAAAGACATGCGTATCTACGGACGCGCCGCTCAGAAAGGAGGCATCATCTCTTTTTTAGTTGGCGACATCCATCCGTATGACATGGGGATGTTATTAGACCGCTTAGGGATAGCCGTCCGTACCGGTCATCATTGCGCCGAGCCGTTGATGCGCAGCTTAGGCATCGAAGGGACAGTAAGAGCCTCCTTAGCCTTATACAACACCAAAGAGGAAATCGACATCTTAGTCTCCGGCATCGAAAAAGTACGTAACATGTTCAATAAGTAACAGACACATTATTTAAATTTTAACATCAAGGAACGTTCAAAGGGGAAATTGGGGAACTGAAACCTGAATTGAAAATCGGCCATAGCCAAACCTATATATTATGCTTTTACCCTGTATCGACAAAAACCGTCTTGAAGCCGGATGCGACGAGGCCGGACGCGGCTGTTTAGCAGGCGCCGTCTTTGCTGCAGCGGTTATCTTGCCACCTGATTATTATAACGACAAGTTGAACGACAGCAAGCAACTGACCGAAAAACAACGCGATACCCTACGCCCTGTCATCGAAAAAGAGGCTATAGCCTGGGCGGTAGGCATCGTGTCGCCAAAAGAAATCGACCGCTTGAACATACTCAAAGCCTCCTTCCTGGCTATGCACCGCGCTATAGAACAGTTAAAAGTCACTCCGGAGTTTCTATTAATCGACGGCAACCGCTTCACCCCCTACCCTGCTATCCCCTACACAACCATCGTCAAAGGCGATGGCAAATACCTGTCGATAGCGGCGGCCTCCATCCTTGCCAAAACGCACCGCGATGCCTGTATGAACGACCTACACAACGAATATCCGGCATATTGCTGGAACGAAAACAAAGGCTACCCCACCCTTTCGCACCGCGAAGCTATTCGTCTACACGGCATAACGCCCTATCACCGCAAATCATTCACCCTACTCCCCCTCCCGTTATTATTTTTTAATTAAATACTTCTTTTATGAAAAAGCATTTTTTTATACTATTTACTTTGTTTTGTTGCTGTTCAACATTCCAAGCACAGCGTTTTTATGTTGCCCCCAACGGCAGTGATGACAACCCTGGTACTCGGGAACGACCGGTTGCATCTTTAACAGCAGTCCGAGATTTAGTGCGCGCCATGCGTACTCAACAAACACTCCTGGATACTGTCTTCATAGAAGTATCGCCCGGCGAATACTTTATGGACAAACCGCTCTTGTTGACGCCGACTGATGCCGGGACAAGACAGTCTCCGGTTGTTTTCAGAGGACAGCCCAATGCCAGTACCATCTTTTATGGAGGTTTGGAAACCGGTCGTTTTGAGGTGGTCAATCCGTCATTATGGCGGGTATTTATACCCGAAGTCGCGCGCTACGGACTTAACTTCGAGCAGTTGTATATCAACGGCAAACGTCGTTTTCGCGCCCAAACACCTAACAGAGGGGAGTTTAATTATCTGAAACGGATAGAAGAAACCGCCCTTCATTCACAAGGTGATAGATCTATTTCTTTTGCTTCCCAAAAATTATCCCTTCATCAGGAAGGCCTGCAAATCATTAACGACATGGAACCCGGCGAGTTGGATAACGCATTGATAGTTCTTTATCATGACTGGAACAATACCCGTAAAAAAATAAGCCATACAAATAGCCGAGATACATCAATCTTCTTGACGGGACGCGGCATGCCTCAATACAGCCGATTTAACAGAGAGACCCGTTATATCATAGAAAATTACCGCAAAGCGTTAGATGCGCCCGGAGAGTGGTTTCTGCAGAGCGATGGTTATTTATTATACATCCCTTTGCCGGGCGAAACACCGGAAAATACACGTTGTATGTTCCCTGTAAACGAAAGGTTTATCCTCGTTGAAGGAGCCGACGACAAACATGTTGAGTTTATTCGTTTTGAAAACCTCTCTTTTCAGGTAGCAGCTTACAAGACGCCTGTCAGCGGTAACAACGCCAATCAGGCTGCAGCCGCTATCGAAGCAACTATCCAACTCGATAATGCTAAAAACATCGACTTCCTGAATTGTGAAATAGCCCATACAGGTTTGCATGCGATATGGTTTCGGAAAGACTGTTCCTATTCAAGGATAGAACATTGCCATCTGTTCGACTTGGGAGGCGGAGGCGTAAAAATAGGCGACCAAAGGCCAGGTATGGATTTGAAAGATACGACCGGGCTTACAAAACATATTACTGTGCATAATAATATCATCCATCATGGCGGATATGTTTTCCCTTGCGCCGTTGGGGTCATCATCTTTCACGGTAGCGATAACGAAATCACGCACAACGAAATTGCTGACTTCCGCTATACAGGAATTTCAGTCGGATGGATATGGGGATATGCGCACAGTCCATCCAAACGTAATAAGATAGAGTTTAACCATATCCATCATTTAGGTTGGGGCGAGCTGTGCGACATGGGCGGCGTTTATACCTTGGGAGCGTCCGAAGGCACAACTGTCAATAACAATGTCATCCATCATATCTATTCATTTAAATACGGTGGTTGGGGGTTGTATACCGACGAAGGTTCATATAATGTCCGCATGGAAAACAACCTGGTCTATGCCTGCAAAAATGCCGGCTTCCACCAGCACTACGGCAAAGAAAACATTATACGGAACAATATTTTCGCATACAACCTTCTTTCTCAGTTGCAGTTCACCCGTCCAGAAGAGCATCTGTCACTGATATTCACCAACAATATCATCTATTTTAACGAAGGTCTGCTGTACATGAGCATGGGAGACGACAAATGGACAAAAGCGATTGTAAACATCGACAATAACTGTTATTGGGATGAACGAACCAAGAACCCGAAATTTCACGGCAACCTAATGCTGACTGATTGGCAAAAACTAGGACATGACAAACACTCTATCTTGGCTGACCCTTTGTTTGTCAATCCGCAGCAGTTCGATTTTCATTTCAAAAACACCTCTGTGGTACGAAAGATAAATTTCAAACCTTTTGATTACAGCAAAGCCGGTGTATACGGAAGCCAAGAGTGGGTATTAAAAGCGCAGCTTAGCTCCGAGTTGGAAAAAGCATACGACAGGATAGTCGACCGACAAAAAGCGAATCGATAAACAGAGGGGCTGTCAATGAAAAAACCGGCCTTTCAGTACAGAGACACAGAGAACACTGCGTTTCACAGCGAATAAGTTGTAAGGGTTTTTTTTGATATTTCCTTAATCCTTCATTCAGGACTTATTCTACGGGAACGTTCATTCCACGGTGGAACTGGCCGATCATTGCGGCGCATCTGCCGGTCATTGGGACGCATCTGCCGGTCATTGGGACGCATCTGCCAATTATTGGGACGCCTCTGCCAATTATTGGGACGCATCTGCCGGTCATTGGGACGCATCTGCCGGTCATTGGGACGCATTGCCCGGAAATCGGGACGATAATTCCCCTGAAAGCCACCGCGTGCATCGAAAAGCGTCCGCTGTTCTTCGGTTAGCAGGCTTCTTATTTTCTGCCTGACAGCGGCTTGGGCTTTCATTTCCTTTGCTTGCATCAATGCAATCTCGTCAATCACCTTATTGATTTCTTTGGTGTCAGGTTTATCGGCGGTTTGCAGAGTTTCTAATCTCGCTCGTTTTTCCTTCAATAAGCTACTTGTTTGGGTACTTTCCTTTAACTGTTCCAAACGAATTTTCCTTATCTCTTCGCGTTGCCCGTCATTCAGGTTTACACCAGGAATAGAAAATTCTACACGAGGCTGTTGACGCCCTTCTCTTGAGCTAACACCCGAATACGGCTGCATACGCTGCGGTTGAGCGTTTATCGTTAAGCTCGTTACTACGATGGCTATTGCCATTAAAAAATTTGACTTCATGATTAAATAAATTAAATTAAAGTATTTGACTTGAAAAAACAGAACAGGTTTAACGGAATTATTCTATTTTCACTTTATTTAAGATTTAACGGACAGTTTATACGTCCAAATACTATACGCTAATCGTTTGTTATACAAAACCCGACCCACGTCATAAGTTCAATTAGTAAATGCAATTTTTCTGTTTAAAGGAAAAATACTATCTTTGCACATTGTTTCACTCAAATTTTTTATAAATATGAAAAAGATACTTTTTTTATTTGTGGCTATTGCGCTGACAGGTGTATTCAATTCAATTCACGCTCAGAACAAAAATGAGCTAAGCGACAAGGCGTTAAGCGCCCAGTACAAGCATGAAATCGATGTTTTGAATTTGGAGATCAAAACGTTAAAAGTCAAGTTGAAAGGCGACCCGAAAAATCGCGAATTTAGCGCTGATTTAGATAATAAACAAGCGCAACTCAAGGAAGTAAAGTCAAAAAAGAAAATTATTGACGATGCCATCAAGAGTCAGGCCGCTTCCGAAAAAGCAGCCAAAAAGGCGGAAAAAGCTGAGAAACAAGCTCAACAACGGGCTAATGAGGCTCAGAAGATAAGGGAAAAAGAAAAATAGGTTTCAGCGGTCAGGTTTGGCTATGGCCGATATACAATTCAAGCTAAACCTACTTACACATCGCAGATGCGGATGCACTTTTCGAGGGAGGCGAGCTTGTCGGGTTGTTTAGGCACAAATTCCTGCCCGACGAATCCTTTGTAGCCTGTTTCTACGAGCGCTTTCATGATGGCAGGATAGTAAAGCTCCTGCGTCTCGTCTATTTCGTTGCGTCCGGGATTACCGCCGGTATGGATGTGCGAGAAATAGGAATGGTACCTCTTGATGTTGTCAATGATATTGCCTTCCATGATCTGCATGTGGTAAATATCGTACAGGAGTTTGAAGTTGGGCGACCCTACCCTTTTGCATAATTCTACGCCCCATAGTGTGTGGTCGCACAGATAATCCTTGTGTCCGATGCTGTTGAGAAGCTCCATCGTCAAAACGACCTTGTGTTTTTCGGCTATCGGCGTGATGCGTTTCAATCCTAATTCACAATTTTCCCATCCCTGCAAGTCGGTAACCCCATTCCGGCGACCCGCAAAACAGATCAGGTTTGTCAACCCTGCTTCGGCTACGATAGGTATTACTTTCTCATAGCTTTCGACTAATTGGTTATGAAGACTTCTGTCGTTAAAACCTCGGTCGATACCCAACCCGGCGCCCTGTGCCATCGCTACGGTCAAACCGTTTGCTTTGACAATCGGCCAATCTTTTGGATCTAATAACTCAACCGATTCGATGCCGAGCTTTTTGCAGATTTTGCAAAACTCGTCCAACTCATAATCCCCAAAACACCATTTGCTTACCGAATGGCGTATATTTCCTTTCAACGGCTCCTTAACAGCCGGACGGTTGGATTGATTTACAACCGCTCCTAAATGATTTGTCGCTAATACCGCGCTTCCTGCTAATGCCGCTTTAATAGCTGACCTTCTTGATATTGATCCCATAAATGTATATTTATATTAAAAAATTTCCGCAAAAGTAAAGATAAAAACTCACTTCACCAAATTTCTGTATGAATCTATTGAATTATCAGTTTTGATATACTTCCCCCTCGTACTGCAAAGGGGAAGTTGGGTTACTCGGATAATTTGGCAATTAGCTCTTTTAGCTTTTCGAGCGAAAGGGTGTTCTTGGCTTTTTCGAGCGAGAGCATCGGGAGGCTTGTCACGTTGCGGAAAAACATCTCGTCTTCAAATTTCTGCAATACCGACCGGAGATAGGCATATTCTCTAACGCTAATTTCCGATTTGGGCAGTTTTAACAACTCCGAAGTGTACAGGAAATTGACGTATAAATAACGCTGTCGTTCTTCGTCCGACATCTGCTCTAAAGAACGACCGGTTAGCGCGCGTTGCATCTGCTGCAACCAGTTTATTTTCTCCTCATTTTTCTTCCACAGTTGATAATACAGCTCGGCGCCTTTACTACCCTCTTTATTCCGGACGTAGGTCTCCGCTCTGAACTCCAGCAACTTTTCACTCCAATAGATATCCGGTTCTAAAAGATTTTCAGCTAAATCAAAGTATTCAAAAGCCTCTTGGGTATTGTAGATTCTTCCTAAAGAAATCCCAAGGATAATACAAACATCAACAGCGGTATGATCCATTTTGAAGGCCTTTTCGAGCGGTTTTATCGCCCCAAGCCATTGGCGTGAATAATATCGGGCAAGCCCGCCATATTTCAGCGTAATGTACGAACTGTCTCTGTCGACCATCAGCGCTGAATACATCGAATCGGATTTCACATAATCGTTCAGAGTAAAAAATGCCATCGCCTTGTTCTGACGCAAGGTCTTGTGTCCGGGGTTATAAAAGAGACCCGTATCACAAACAGCTATTGCCTCGAAGATAAAATCATTATCAATTGGACTATACGCTTTTAACAAAGTGTTAACAAGCAGAGAAGCCAATGACGCATTCTCTACATTGGAGTGGTAGGCCGCCCGATAGTACTCCAAAGCATCTCCCAGAAAATTTAAATTTTTATAACAATCGCCTATCGTCCTAAGCAAAATCGTATTTTCCGGATCATTATCCAACAATAGCTCTAAATGATATAACGCTTCATGATACCTTTCTATCGCGATATACAACCTCGCTAACTGGTAGTTAGCATAAAAATGAGCGCTATCAGTAGCCAAAACCATCTGATAGTATTTCTCAGCTTCCGTCACTCTCCCTAAGTATCCGGAAATCCGAGCCAGCATAGTAAGCATCTCAATATGAGTAGAATCAAGTGCAAAACACTGCTTGTAACAATTGTAGGCATTTTTGTACTTCAGTAGCCCTTCATAAGCCTGTCCAAGCAAAAACATTTTTTGGAAATCAATCGAATCGGCAGGCTGTAAATCGGCTGCTTCTGCAATAATTTTTGCATACTGTTTATTATCAATCGATTTGTTCCAATCGGCATCTTGTGCTACCAAGGTAAAAGAATAAAATGCAAAGAAAATGACCATAAAAAATCCCTTTTTCATACGAGTAAAATTTTAAAAAAATACGAAAATCATCGTGCAAATGTATAAAAAATTACTCACTTCTCCAAATGTCTTTTCAGTTGCAGGGATGTCAATTATAAAAAAATAAGATTATTACGTAATTATTAACTTAAAATAAGAATCCGATAACAAAAAAAGCATTACCTTTGCGGCGTGAATAAAGGAATTTATAGAATAACTTTGTGCATCTCTCTGGCGCTTCTATGGTGCGGGTACATCCATGCCACTGATATTTGCATTGCAGAGATAAGCATATCGGGGAATAAGAAAACGAAAGATTTTATTATTCTACGGGAATTGCCATTTCAAGAAGGGGATATATTTCCGGAAGAAGAGCTGCAAAAACATCTTGAGGTATCTATTAATCATCTAAATAACACCTCCTTGTTTAACTTCGTGTATATTGACTATGAATTAGATTCAGTGGCAAGAGCCGATTGTAAAACGTGTACGGTTAGCATCCGGGTAGAAGAACGATGGTATTACTGGCCTGAAATAAGGATCAAATTTGAAGACCGTAATTTAAGTAGCTGGCTGCAAGAGAAAGATTATAAGCGCATAACTATCGGCTTGGGTATCAGCGTTGATAACGTTTTCGGATTGATGCATTCGCTCTCGGCCAATTATTACTTCGGTTATAAGAAAGGATTTCGTATGTCGTATTCCAATATAGCCTTAAATAAAAAACATACGCAAATGCTCGGATTTTCGATGGTTTCTTTATATAATAAAACGATGAACCTCTTTTCTGAGAATGACAGGGTGGTCTATGTAAAAGACCCTGACCATTACTTAGACAAGACTTTTGAAGGCGCTATTAATTATACCTACCGTCCTGATATCCGAAATTCACATACGATTAATGTAGGATTCCAGCAGACAAAACTTTTAGATACTGTTTTGACAATCAATAAACATTACTGGGGTTCTAATAAACTGGTGAACAGCTTTTACACTATCGCATACAATTATGGTCACGAACATCGCAATTCTGTTTCCTACCCCACAACGGGATTTTATGCAGGTACTGAAATGAAAGGAGTGACGGCTGATAATCTGAATTTCTTCTATGGAAGTCTGAACCTCAAGTTACAGTATTATTACGAATTTTTTCACCGCTGGTTCTGGAGTTCACGGTTAAATGCCAGCGCTACGTTTAAGAATAAGCGGGCTTATATCTTTGACCAGAACGTAGGATATGAAGAAAAGAATATTACGGGATTTGATTATTATGTGGTTGATGGACAGCACTTTACGATTCTAAGCAATGATATTCGTTATTGCTTGTTGCCGACACGTACTGTCTATTTAAGTTCTTCCGAAAAAGCCCTCAAATTCATGAAAATACCTTTTGCCATTTATGCCAAGCTGTCTTTCGATGGTGGCTATGTATACGATAAACACCATCAGGCTACCAATACATTGGCAAACACATTTTTGTGGGGTACCGGGTTAGGTATCGACTTAGCTACTTACTACGACATCGTCCTCAACTGCAACTATTCTATAAATAAGAAGGGCGAAAGGGCTTTTTTCGTCGGCATCAAAGCGCCTATCTTCTAACAACTCCCCTGATTCCCCCTTTGATGGGGCCAGGGGGGATGTAAATGGGTGCATGGCTAACGGATTTTCTCTCTTACATCTGCCAGAAACTCCTTCATTTTTACAGTGTCTTTTGCGGCAATGATTTCCTGCAAAGTGGACAGTTTTTCCTGTATACGGTCTATCTGGCGGGGGGTACGGGGGTTGAATAAAATTTCCGTCAATAGATAATCGTCCTCTGACAGTAGTCCGCGTGCCGTGTTCATGTGGCGTTTGAAGGTGGTGCCGGGTGCATCCTGATGAATCATGGTCGCTGCAAAGACCAACGTTGAAGCAAATGGGATACCTAACGAATAGGCCACGACCTTATCATGGTCTTCAAAGGTATACTCGAAAATATTCAGTTTTAACTTGGAATACAAGTCTTTAAAGAAAATCTTCCCCAAATGGTCACCCTCTGAGATGATAATCGTGTTCTCTTGGGCTAAATTGGCGAGGTTGGCAAACGTCGGCCCGAACATGGGATGCGTCGATACGTATGGGAAGCCGCATGTTGAATAGAACTCTTTCAGGTTGTTTTTAACCGAAGCGACATCCGAAATGATACAGTTGGGTTTCAAAAAAGGAAGCGTCATCTTGAACGCTTCTATTGTGTAGCTCAATGTCACACAGTTGATAACAAGCTCAGGAGCAAAGCTCGGTATCTCGTCGGGCGACTGCATACGAATGGCGTTATATATAAAACGCATCCGCTTCGGGTCTTTTTCTAACACAGCTACTTCATGCTCAAAACTTAACAAATCAGCAAAAAATGCGCCCATCTTACCGGCGCCTAAAATTAAAATCTTCATTTCTAAAATAGTTTTCAGGTTTGGCTTAGGCCGATTTTCAATTCAGGTTTTAGGTTTCAGTCCTCAGAAAAAAGACCGTAAGACCGTAAAACCATAATTTTTTTTATAATTCCTAATTCATAATTGACTAATTACCCATCACCATCATTTGTTGCCGTACCGATTCTTCGTGGATAGCGCTAAAAATGGTTTGCACAAAATCGGGATTCAAATTCATCGCTATCCCCATTTGGGGTCGGCTTTCTAATATCTCACCATAACGTGGCGTCTGTAAGATAGGCATGTTATGTTCCTTTTTATAAATACCTATCTCGCGTGAGATACGCATCCGTTTGGCGAATAGTTCGAGTAACCCCTCATCGATGGTATCTATTTGCCGGCGCAGCTCCGACAGATTTTCGGTTGTCTGCGTCACATCGCGGATAACAAGCAGGTTCAGGATGTAATCCAGCACATCGGGTGTTATCTGCTGAGAGGCGTCGCTTAATGCTTCTTCCGGATTGATATGTGATTCGATGATCAATCCGTCAAAATTCAAATCCATTGCTTGTTGGCACAAGGGCGCTATCAGTTCGCGTTTGCCTCCAATATGACTCGGATCACAGATAATAGGCAAGCAGGGGAAGCGGCGACGTAACTCAATAGGTATATGCCAATAGGGGTGGTTGCGGTAAATCTTCTTATCATACGAACTAAACCCGCGATGAACAACACCTATTCGGCGAATACCTGCACCATAAATGCGTTCGATAGCGCCTATCCATAACTCTAAATCCGGATTGACCGGGTTTTTTATCAGGACAGGCACGTCGATTCCCTGCAAGGCGTCGGCTATTTCCTGAACGGCAAAGGGGTTAACTACTGTACGCGCCCCTATCCATAACATGTCGATGCCGGCATTGAGGGCTTCCATTACATGTTCGCGTGAGGCCACTTCGGTGGTGGTATACATGCCTGTCTCAGCTTTGACCCGCCTCAACCATTGTAACCCGATAACCCCTACGCCTTCAAAACCACCCGGCTTGGTTCGAGGTTTCCATATTCCTGCGCGGAAGATTTTAACGTCTTTTGATGCCAGCGCTTTGGCTGTATTCAATACCTGAACTTCCGTTTCTGCGCTACACGGGCCGGCAATCACTAATGGGCGTTTAGCTTCTACGCCCGGTAATAAAATTGATTTTAGTTCCATTTTTAAAATTTTTTTGCCACGATTTTTTTACGAATAGACGTTCTTCTTTTTCGGAACGGAAAAAATTTTTCCGAATTAATATTATACATAAATCATTAATTATTAATCATTACTTTTACTCTTTCTAAGGCGGTTGATAAGCGGGTATTATTGCTGCACAGTGAGATACGTACATATCTGTCGCCAGCGCTTCCAAAAACGATGCCGGGGGTCAGGAAGACATTGGCCTCGTATAACACCATATCGGCTAAGGCTTCGCCACTCTGAACGCTATCGGGTATCTTGCCCCATAAGAAGAGGCCGACTTGCTTTTTATCATACGTACAACCCAAAGCCTCTAAAAGCTGTCCGGCTAAAGAACGGCGACTTTCGTATACTTCGTTCACGCTGTCGTACCATTCCTTGTCGGCTTTTAACGCTTCAACCACTGCCGACTGCATTGGTCGGAACTGCCCCGAATCGACGTTACTTTTCACTTTCATGATCCACTGAACGAACCGCGCATTGGACGCGAGCATCGCCATACGCCATCCGGGCATGTTATGCGATTTGCTCATTGAATTAAACTCAATGCACCCCTCTTTGGCGCCTTGGATGCTTAGTATGCTTCGCGGTCTTTTATTGAGAATAAAACTGTACGGGTTATCGTTACATACCACTATGCCATTCGTTGCGCCAAAAGTTACAAGTTTTTCGAAGAGTTCAGAACTGGCATCAGCGCCGGTCGGCATATTGGGATAGTTAACCCACATCAGTTTAATGGAGGACTTACCTGCTTCACGCCTCTTATTAACTGTCTCCTGCAATTCATCGAAATCTGGATGCCAACCGTTTTTTTCGCAAAGCCTGTAACTGACGATGTCGGCGCCAACTAATTTGCTGACTGCCAAATAAGTTGGGTAGCCCGGATTGGGAACTAAAACCCCGTCACCCGGATTCAAGAAAGCCATCGACACATGCAAGACGCCTTCTTTCGACCCTATCAGGGGTTGTATCTCCGATTCGGGGTCAAGCTGCACCCCATACCATTGGGCATACCACTGCGCTAGCCCTTCCCGTAACGCCGGAATCCCAGCGTAGGGCTGATAACCATGCACATCCTCTTTCCGTATTTCGGAACAGAAAACATCTACAGCACGCTTGGAAGGAGGCATATCCGGACTTCCAACACCTAAGTTGATTACATTCTTCCCAGCGGCATTCATTTTTGCCACCTCTTTTAATTTCTTTGAAAAATAATACTCCTCGACACAGCCGACACGGTCGGCAGGACGAATTGCTAACTGTCCTTCCCCAACCGCTACCGCTTGTTTTTGATTGGGGTCTAAAACGTCATTGCGTAGTTCTGACGTTCGCATCATACCGGTTTCTTCCATTTTATTCCTTTTTTAGATTGTTTCAAAAAAAAAGCCCAACCGTTCAAACGGCAGGACTTTCAAGTTTTGTTCATTTAAAATTTCCAATGAAACTAACACATAAAATTCCTGCCTTCACCCGTTTGAGTAAAAGTAATAATAATATGTATTATTTAACTTGAGACTAACTGTCATGTTTTACCTTTTTTTTGCGACAACATGCCGCAATTCGGCCGCAAAAGTACGGACTTTTTTTTATTCTCCAAACAAATTGTCACTTTTTTTTAAAAAAAATACTTTTTTAGTCGAAATAATTCGAAATTTTTCACTTCGTAATGATAACTTCGTCGTAATTTCTAATAAAAGTTAAAGTTCCCTGAGCCAGATGTTACGGAAGCTAATCGGCTCGCTGGGGTCGCCATGGCTTTGTAAAATGATGGGGCCGGGTCCGTGTTTTTCTACTCTTGGGAAGCCGATATATTCGGTGGTGCCTAAGATGGTTGTATTGTTTTGAACGACAATCCCGTTATGAATAATCGTTACGGTCGGGGGGATACGGTATGTACCGTCTTCTTTAAAAATAGGGGCTTGATAGATAATATCATACACGTTCCACTCGCCCGGTTTGCGCATCGCATTGACTAAAGGACGCGATTGCTTGTAGATACTTGCCGCCTGGCCATTCGAATAGGTAGCGTTCTGATAGCTATCCAATACCTGCACTTCGTACTTCCCTTGCAAGAAAATACCGCTATTACCGCGCGCCTGACTCTCGCCGCTAATCTTGGTTGGTACACACCATTCGATATGTAACTGAAAATTCTCAAACGACTGTTTGGTTCGGATATCCCCGCTAGCCTTGTTGACGGTAAAAGTGCCGTCACTGTTCACAATCCACTCGGCCGGCTTATTGCCTCTGGCGCTCTCCCAGGCCGACAGGTCCTTACCATTAAATAATACGATAGCATCCGAAGGCGCTGAGTTTGTCCGGATATCACCCGGTGTAACAACGGTTGGTTGAGGCAACCAAAATTCCGACATGCCGGGACGCATTCTTTCGGGTTCCGGGTACGTCGTTTGCGCAAAAATCGAATAACTAATTAAGCAAAATACTGCTAACAAACTGATTTTTAAAACAATGTTCTTCATAATTGAAAATTTTTATACATTAATAAGTAAATTTAAAGCGACAAAGATACATATTTTTACCGGTATAGCTTCTTCACTTCTCAAAAAAAAAGGAAATCCCATCGTTTGGCTGGCGCGGGAACGATTCCTTGCGGATTTCTTTCCAACCGTCGCCTTGCCTTTCGAAACGGGTTACCAGCGTTTTACGGTTGGAAAAATCCCAAAAGAATACATCTTTGATATTCAGTTGAGGATAAAATACTTCTTTATAGTCCTGAATAGGAACCGAATCTAAATCGGAAGGAAACTCCGGCTTCAAGCGAAGCCGGTCATCTTTTTCGATTAGCAGGGTATAAAAACGACCACTGCGGGAAACGTTTCCTGTCGCATCATACTCTTCGAAGTAAAACGTGGCTGCCGTTATACCGGTTTTTTTTTCGTACCGGATGCTCTTTTGCTCTATACTGCGTTTGAGGCGCTCATTTTCATCGTACTCTAATCGTTTGCCATTCGATATGACTGTTTTCTTGCTTTTTCCCGGAAAAAATTCCACATAGCCTGTTAGCTTGTTTTTCTTGCGGTTATATATCAGATACGAGGTCAACTCGCCGGTAGCCTCAAACGTTTGCTCAAAACCTATCCTGTCGTCCGTATACCTTAAATAATTACCGTTCCTGTAATAGTCGATATAAAGACCGTAGTTGTACGTAAGCCCGTTGTGTTTATACTTCTTTTTATACGGGTAATACAGGGTTTTTAAGGTACCGCTTTCGTAGTATTCCAACAGAGCTTCCTTAGGTATCCCATCAGCAAACAACGTAGCTATCCGCCGGTCGGGCAGCTCTTGCGCAACTAATCCCAGCGACACGCATAAGACCAAACAAAGCAAAAAAAATTTCGTAATAGGCATGACATGAAAAATTTCTTTGCAAAGGTAAGGAGTTTTAGTATAATAACCAAAAAAATCTCTCTGTGAGTTTATTTCAGCACAGAGACACAGAGGACACAGAGAGACACAGAAAGAAGACTAAGAAAAGATAGGGTTTTCAAAAAGGGAAATAATTTGGATGATGATTTTTATTATTTATTTGATAATGTTGCATTTGAAAAAAATTTCAGAAAACTTTTCAACAAAGAGGTGATTTTTATTGATAAAAATTTGGAAGATTAAAATAATTATCCGTACCTTTGCGCCCTCAAATTGCGAATTTTAATAGACAATCATTCATGGACCAAAAGACTTACACTTTCGATGAAGCATACAAAGCTTCGCGCACTTATTTTACCGGCGACGAGTTAGCCGCCAAGGTTTGGGTTAATAAATATGCCCTCAAAGACGGTTTTGGAAACATCTACGAACTAACGCCTGCCGACATGCATCGCCGTCTTGCACGGGAGATAGGCCGAATTGAAAACAAGTACCCTAACCCCCTCTCCGAAGAGGAACTGTTCGACCTTTTCGACCGGTTCAACTACATCGTCCCGCAAGGGAGTCCGATGACCGGTATTGGCAACGACCACCAGATCTCTTCACTATCCAATTGTTTCGTTATCGGGATTGATGGCTCGGCCGATTCGTATGGAGCGGTCATTCGTATCGACGAAGAGCAGGTACAGTTGATGAAACGACGGGGCGGCGTCGGACATGACCTGACCCATATCCGCCCGAAAGATTCGATTGTTAAAAACTCCGCGCTGACCTCTACCGGCCTCGTCCCGTTCATGGAACGCTACTCGAACTCCACACGCGAAGTGGCGCAGGAAGGACGACGGGGCGCACTCATGCTCAGCGTTTCTATCAAACATCCCGATTCGGAATCGTTTATAGATGCGAAAATGAACGAAGGAAAGGTGACCGGCGCCAATGTGTCGGTTAAGATTGACGACGAATTTATGAACGCTGTCATAGCAGGCACTTTGTATACGCAGCAATATCCTATTGATGCCCCTAACCCTATCGCTAAAAAAGAGATAAACGCCAAACAGTTGTGGGGAAAAATCATTCATAACGCATGGAAATCGGCCGAGCCGGGTGTTCTGTTCTGGGATACCATCCTGCGCGAATCGGTTCCGGACTGTTATGCCGACATCGGGTTTAAAACCGTTTCAACCAATCCCTGCGGCGAAATTCCTCTGTGCCCCTACGACAGTTGTCGGCTATTGGCTATCAACCTGTATTCGTATGTTGTCAAACCTTTTACACCGGAGGCCTATTTCGACTTTGCACTGTTCAAAAAACATGCCGCCTTAGCACAACGTATCATGGATGACATCATCGACCTCGAATCCGAAAAAATCGAAAAAATACTCGACAAGATTAACTCCGACCCCGAATCGGACGAAATAAAACATGCGGAAAAAAAACTCTGGGAGAAGATACAAGAGAAAACGCTCCAAGGACGCCGTACCGGCGTAGGTATCACAGCCGAAGGCGATATGATTGCCGCGCTTAACCTGCGCTATGGAACGAAACAGGCTACCGATATGGCTGTCGAAATACAAAAAACAC
>Ga0209628_10000565_pt1 | contig 23027 bp, 18 predicted proteins | sample TergutCu122P4_FD_187285 | JGI IMG/M metagenome (GOLD analysis project Ga0209628, IMG submission 187285) | Cubitermes ugandensis P4 segment gut microbial communities from Kakamega Forest, Kenya - Cu122 P4 (SPAdes) (version 2) | ecosystem: Host-associated > Arthropoda: Insects > Digestive system...
CGCCATCTTATTACGAATAAAAAAGGGACACGCGCCTATCTCATCAGTGAGCTTTCCGGTATGGCGTCCGTTTTTGCGATAGATGCCGGCAATAAGCTCACCTTACTGCAAACCGTACTTGCCGACACGCTTAACGCAGGTGGAAGCGCTGACATACACCTCTCGCCCGACGAGAAATTCTTATACACATCCACACGAATAAGAGGCGACGGCATCGTTGTCTTCAGCGTGAACACAGACGGTACATTAAAACGCATCGGCTACCAGCCCACAGGTCGGCAACCCCGTAACTTCGCCATCACCCCCGACGGCTCGTCTATGTTAGTGGCCTGTCAGAACGGCGGCATGATAATGATTTTCAACATCGACAAGAAAACCGGCCTCCTGACCGATACCGGCAAGACAATCCAAGTAGCCCGCCCTGTTTGCATCCGGTTTGTCCCATAGAAAATCCAACACCAAACCGGGTGAGATTTTTAAATCCTGAAAATCAAGGTCTGGTTTTATTTTTTGCCATCTCCAGCGCACCGGTAGTGATAGAATACTTGGTGATCATATTAGGTACTTCCCAGGCGGGTAATGCGCCTTCAGACAGGTATTTAAGGAAGTTTTCCGTCACTTGGCCGAAGTGTGCTTCATGGCCGTTATGATATATAGCCGGCGCTTCCACTTTCCATAAACCTTCGCTGTGTTTGGTAATAGTTACGCCCGGATATTTGGAAGAAACGGTTTTCAGCGCCTGTGTCAGTTCCTTTTCAAAAGCTATCAGGTCAGTACCTTTGACGGCTTTAATCGTTAGTTGCGGTTTATATCCCTGCTCTTTTCCCTGTTCGATGATAAGGTGTGACTTGCTTCCTTTCATGATCGAATAGTGGGTATCGCCTCCGCCTTCGGGAAAGGTATAGTTCCATATCACCGATACTTTGGCGATGACATCTTTAATTCGGTAAGTGATATCGCCGTTGGAAAACACATGGAGTACATTGTCGCGAATATCTTTTTTCAGGAAATCAGGGAAAGCCTCGTGACCAGTCACTTTTTGAAACTCTGCCAGTGTCATGGTTGTAGCCCAGCGGTTGGCGTCTATCAGTTGCACTTCTTTAGTATCGATGATTTGTCCGGGAAAACATTCCCATTGGACGAGGTCGACAAGGTGTGTAGTCACATCGACGATACCTTCGCCTTGCTGTCCGACGTCAAAAAACCATACCGGTCTTATCAGTGGGTTGCCCGAGACTGTTTTTAGAAAATGGTGTACGCTTTCCTTGACAATACCCGGATCGTCGGGTGTCCCTTTCTGTTGCACGCCGTAAACGCCGGGTATAAGCGAAAACTCTTTTTGCAGGATAGTCGTAATCTCAAACCTTTCGGTCATGATGTCATACAGTAACACCCCTTTCTGTTTAGCTATCTCGAAACATTCCTTCAGCATGTTAAAATCAGCCACCGTAATAGCCATAGGCTTATCGGCCAGCACGTTTATGCCTTGCGACAATGTCGCTTTTATATAGGCGGTTTTTTTGCCGTTATTTCCCGCTGTGACCATCACATTACCTTTTTTCTCTTTCAGCATCTTTTCAAGATAATCGGCGCCGGTATAAATAATCTCATTCCATGCGGTAGGAGATTCCGCGCGTGTGTTGTATCCATCGATACGTTTCAGATGCTCCTTCAGGTCGTCTCCTTGTGGTGCATACACATAAACATCCTTACAAACTTGTGGATAGGAAATTTTCTGAACCAGCGCAGCATGAAAATGCCCCGGATCGAGTGTTATCAACCTGACTTTGCAGGAAGCCTCTTGGGAACCATTCTTCCCTTGTCTTGTCGTACATGACAAGTTAAAAAGCAAAAGCGCCATCGTAATAAAAATAATTCGTTTCATAAATATCTAACATTAAAAAATTCTCAGTGTTAATATCCTCTCTGTATTATAATTTCTCTGTGTCTCTTTGTGCCCTCTGTGTCTCTGTGCTGAAAATTTCTCTAAGCTAAAAAACTCGTGTTTTAGCATTAGTCCTCACAAAATCAACAACCCCTGCAAGTCTCCGCATAATTTCCGGATTTTCGGATGCCACGTTGTTATGTTCCCCTATATCAAACGATAAATTATATAGTTGTGGTTGGGTAATAAACCCCGTCTCGGTACTTGTGTGCGTCCAGAAGGGGTCATCCCTTCTTGAAGGCGCGATGTATTTCCAATCGTCTTTGATAACGGCCAATGTATTACCGGCCTGTTTGATAACATAGTCGCGACCTTTACTGTCAAGGCCTAACCAGGCATTGAGTTGGTCGAAGCTATCGGGCGCCGCATCATCATTTAGCGTCTGTCCGGTGAGCTTAGCTAATGAAGCAAAAAGGTCTATATGCGAGACAAGCGCTTGGGATGTCTTGCCTTGAGGCACATTGCCCTTCGGCCAGCTTATAATAAAAGGTACGCGCGTACCTGCTTCGAAAGCGCTGTATTTGCCTCCCCGTAGAGGCCCCCAGGGTGTATGTTTACCAATCAGCTCAACAGCCTGGTCTTGGTATCCATCGTCCAACACAGGGCCGTTATCGCTGGTAACGATAACGATAGTATTATCTAACAACCCGTTACGTTCTAATGCGTCCAAAACTTGTCCCACCGTCCAGTCAAACTGAAGGATAGCATCGCCACGCGGTCCCATCCCTGACTTCCCCACAAACTGCGGGTGTGGCCAGCGTGGTACATGCGGGTCGTTGGTGCCAAAATAGAGGAAAAAAGGCTTATCTTTCGAGCGTTCAATAAAAGCGACCGCTTTAGAGGTTATATTTTCGGCAATATATTCATCGACCCACAAAGCCTGTTTGCCACCCTTCATATATCCGATACGGCTGATACCATGCACAATAGCCATGTCGTGGCCATGGCTGGGGCGCAGCTTGGTAAGCATTTCGGGATGGTCTTTGCCTAAGGGTTCGCCTGGGAACGGCGTCGTATAGCTCACCTCCACCGGATCGGAAGGGTTAAGGTTTTCAATGCGTTGGTTTTCAAGATACACGCACGGGACGCGGTCGCCGGTAGCCGCCATGATATAGGAATAGTCAAAACCCAACTCCTTCGGGCCGGGCGTTATATAATTATTCCATGGCTGGTTGGTATCGATGCCCAATCCAAGATGCCATTTCCCAACCGCTGCTGTGACATAACCGGCCTTTTGCATCATAGCTTGAACGGTTTTTTGTTCCGGTCTGATAACAGAAGGCGCATTACCGGCTGCTATCCCCGTGTCGTTGCGACGGAAGGCATAATGTCCTGTTAGTAAGGCATACCGTGAAGGGGTGCTGGTGGCGGCAATAGCATGTGCATTCAAAAACCGCAAACCCGAAGCGGCAAGACGGTCTACGTTAGGGGTTTTTATCTCCGTTGCACCATAACACGAAAAATCGCCATACCCCATATCATCTGCCAGGATAAAGACAATATTAGGGAGCATGGAAGGCGATTGGCCTGCGTTGCATCCGGAAAATCCACTGCAAGTTACAACACCTAAAAGAGGAAAAACGACGAAATCTTTCATAGATAACAGTTTTTTGACCGCCCAAAAGTACAAAAAAAAATCAAAATACAAACGTCTATGCGAATTTTATTTTTTTCTTCTCTCAACTTGTTATTAACCACAAAGGACACAGAGTTCGCACAAAGTTCACAAAGAAAAAAACTGTATTACAGGTTTTGTGTTCTTTGTGAATTCCCTTTGTGTTCTTTGTGGTAGAGTATTTTGACTTTTCGGAGTGGACTCATATATAGGAAATTGACAAGATTCGTTCGATTGTATAGATAAAAGATTCCTTTGGGCAAGTTTTCGGAAAAGTTTTAAACATATCAAGATGATTTTCAACTATTCCATGCCACGTGTATCGCCTTAATGGGCAACGGCAGGGACGCTGTTGTTACAAATTACGATTTTAATAGAAAAAATTGAAGAAATTTTTGATAGTTCGGGAAAAGTATCTACCTTTGGCGAAATTTTAACAGTGTACTATGCGTTTTATACGTCTTGTATCCGGATTACTACTTCTATGGATAGCCTGGCCGCTTTTGGCGAGCAACCCATTTTTTACGGTAGAGATTGCCTTGACGGGGAAAGGTGACGTCCTGCTCGCCCAAAAAGGAACCAAACAAATCGACCTTTTTTCCGGCGATGGGAAGCAGTTGATACGCTCGTTTGCTTTGGATGAAACGCCTACCGGTATTATCGCTGAGGGCGACAGGGCATATATAACGACCTTTGAGACAAAAGGGATGCTGCATTTCTTGAACTTGGCATCCGGTGCTATCGAAGAGAGTATCTCGGTTGGTCACGGCGCTTGTTATCCTGTTTTCAACCGCGACAGGCAAACCATTTTTGTATGTAACCAGTTTGCGAATACTGTTTCGGAAGTCAATATCAAACAGCGCAAAGTGGTACGAACAACGCGTGTACTACGCGAGCCGAGAGCGGCTGTCGTTAGCAATGATGGCAAACATCTATTTGTGGCCAATTTCTTACCTGATGAGCGGGCGGATTCAGATACCATCACTGCCTGTGTATCGGTCATCGAAATAAAGACTTTCCGGAGGGTAAAAGACATTCGGCTAGTGAACGGCAGCAATGCTTTGCGCGATATGTGTATCACACCCGACGGTAAATATATCTATGTGACGCATAACTTAGGACGTTTTACCGTTCCTACCTCGCAACTGCAGCAGGGTTGGATGAATACGAGCGCTTTCAGTATCATCGACGTAGAGCAACAGAAGTTTTTAGGCGCTATCCTTGTCGATGAGCCGGAAAGGGGCGCCGCCGGCGTCTGGGGTATACGGTGCAACCAACAGTCGATCTATGTAGCCCATTCGGGGACGCACGACTACAGTGTCATCAATCACCAAGCTATGTTAGAGAAGTTTTTAGCCTATCCAAACAAGGAACAGTTAGACTATGACCTGCGTTTTCTTTACGGCCTCCGCCAGCGTATCCCTTTAGAAGGCAACGGGCCGCGCAAGATTTTTCTGACAGAAGATAAACTGTATATACCTACCTATTTTGCGGACATCTTGAATATCATTGACCTGACTACTAACGAACCTACAACCGTGGTATTAAATCCGGGTCGGACGGAAACAAAAGAGCAATCAGGCGAAAAATATTTTAACGATGCCATGAAATGTTTCCAAAATTGGCAGAGTTGTAACGGATGCCACCCCGGCGATGCACGCATGGACGGCCTGAATTGGGACTTGATGAACGACGGGATAGGGAATCCGAAAAACTGTAAGAGCCTTTTATACAGTCATGTGACGCCGCCAAGCATGATTTCGGGCATCCGAGAGAGCGCCGAGCTTGCCGTTAGAATGGGGTTTCGGATGATCCAGTTTTTTGATATAGATGAGGAATCGGCGGCTTGTGTCGATGAATACTTGAAATCGTTGCGGCCAATGCCAAGTCCGTACTTAGTGAACGGGCAGTTATCCAAAAAAGCGCAGGCGGGACGAAAGGTTTTTGACCGACTCAACTGTGGTCATTGTCATAGCGGGCCGTACTTCACAGATATGAAGATGCACCGGATTGGCGATAACATCGAATTTGAAAAGGGATGGGATACGCCGACACTGATTGAGGTATGGAGGACAGCGCCCTATCTGTTTAACGGAGCGGCTGAAACGATGAACGAAGTGTTTACGAAGTTTAAACACGGTATCGTTAATAAGAAAGTGTCGCCCAAAGAGATTGAGGCGATGGTTGAATATGTAAACTCATTATAAATAACTTGGTATATGAAACAAAGAACGTTTTTTGGATTGAACCGGTTGATGGCCGGTGTGTGTGTGCTGATAATGCTGACCGGCTGCGGCAAGGCAAAAGAATCAGCAAATAGTGATAATAGTATTAACTTATTAAGTAATAAAGAGATGAAGTATTCAAAGAAGTACACCAATGCCGATTTTTATACGGATGGTAAGTTTAACGAAGCGGTTGCCAAGAAGGCATACTTAGACATGTTTGAGTTTTATGGCGTTCCTTTTACACCGTTTATGGAAGCGAACTTTTGGGTTGCCGAGTTTGGAGTGGGCGACTTTGAGAACGTGGGGATGGGAGGCATCTTCTGGGTGAACGATGCCGAACATGGGTATTTTGCGCATGGCATCTATCTGCTGCCAGGACAGATGATACCCGAACATGCGCATGTGAAGACGGCTTTCCCAGCCAAATTTGAGACTTGGATGGTTACGAAGGGGTGGTGTTATAACTTCTCCGAGATAGGGGATGCTACGCCTAACCCGCCGGCTATTCCTGCTGCTCATGGGGCTGTTAAGAGTAAGAACTTTGTGGTTCAGAAGTTAGGGGATATCATTCATTTGAAGCAGTCGGAGACATTTCACTTCTTGATGGCTGGGCCGGAAGGCGCTGTGGTGGACGAATGGGCAAGCTATCATGATGGGGCGGGGCTTCGGTTTACTTCGCCTAAAGCCAAACTTTAGATTCAGAGAGAATTTTAGCACAGAGAGAAATAAAAAACGGAATCCACCGCCTCAAGAACGGCTATTTATAACCCTCTGTGTTCTCATTTTTTAAAAAAAAATCCTCTGTGTCCTTCTGTTTCTCTGTGCTAATCATAAATTGTCTCTGTGTTTAAATAAAAAACGATATGAAAAACAAATTATCTACCCTAATCATCAGCTTTGTCCTAAGCAGTACCCTTAGCGCTGCCGACGTCATTTTTACCAAAGACACGGTACGGTACATCAGCGCTCAGCTCAAAAACGACGTCTATTTTATTAAGGCCATCCAACAGATTGAGTTAGAAAAAGACGCAAAGAGCAGCAGTCAGAAGTACCAAAAGCTCTACGAAGACGCTCAGCAGGTCTACCGCTTACAGGAAGAGCTTGAATGGCTCGACATAGAGGCTGTCGGCTTGGCATTCAAAGACATGCAACAGTCGAAGTCCTATAACGCCGACAAATACCGGCCTTTATTGGACGAGTTGTTGCAATTGGGGAAAAAAGGATTCGACGGTATCTATCAATTAGACCGGCAAGCTATAAAGGACGTCGAAAAAGCCTTGACACTCAAACGTAATATCTTATTATCCAACCCGCTCTTAGATGGAGATAAGATCATAGCCACCCGTTTCAGGATAGGAAGAGGCGCCAGAGCAGCTATGGCGCCATCGTTAGGGACGCAGTCGAATAATTGGAGCAACCAGCAATCGGCGCGGCGCGACCGGTTCTTTGCCGAAATTATTGAGATGACCAATCTGCGCGACGACATTCAGTTCCGGACGGTCTTTAAGCCACAAAATACCGCCTCTATCGCCGACTTAAAACTGCATTGGGATGGTGACAGGGTGATGTTTACGTCCATTATGCCCGATAGCAGGTGGAACGTGTTCGAGGTTAAGCTAGACGGGACAGGCTTTCGTCCATTAATCGAAACCGTAGAGCCGGAGCTTGAGTTTTATGATGGCACCTATCTGCCCGATGGCCGCATAATCGCGAACACCAACCTCGGATACCATGGCGTACCCTGCGTGAGCGGCAGCGACCCGGTCGGGAACATGATGTTGTATGATCCCAAAAACAAAAACATTCGTCGCCTGACCTTTGACCAGGACGCCAATTGGAATCCGGTGGTCATGCACAACGGAAAAGTGATGTATACCCGCTGGGAATATACCGACCTGACACATTATTATTCCCGTATCGTGATGCACATCAACCCCGACGGCACGGAGAACAAGGCATTATGGGGCAGTGGCTCGATGTTTCCGAACAGCACTTTCGACATACAGCCCCTGCCCGGTCATCCCTCTGCTTTTGTGGGTATCATCTCCGGACATCACGGCGTAGCCCGGTCGGGACGAATGCTGCTTTTCGACCCGACAAAGGCACGCAAGGGCGCAGAAGGTGTGATGCAGGAAATACCACATCGCAACCGGCCTGTTTTTCCCTTAGTGAAGGATGAGTTAGTAAATGACGTATGGCCACAGTTTATCAAACCGATGCCGTTAGATGATAAATACTTCTTAGTATCGGCTAAATTATCGCCTATAGACTTGTGGGGTATCTATTTAGTGGATGTGTTCGACAATGTGACCTGTATTGTCAAACAGGAAGAAGAAGGTTATATCAGTCCAATACCGGTACGCAAAACGCCAACGCCGCCTGTCATACCCGACCGCGTCAAACTGAATGAGCGGGAAGCGACTGTATTTATTCAGGACATCTATGAAGGTGAAGGACTGCAAGGCATACCGCGTGGCTTAGTGAAAGAGCTTCGCGTCCATGCTTACGAGTATGCGTATGTAAACTCGCCGTCCGACCATTATGCGCAAGGCATACAGAGCGGATGGGACATCAAGCGGTTGTTAGGAACAGTGCCGGTAGAAGAAGATGGCTCGGTGATGTTCAAGATACCGGCCAATACGCCCGTTTCCCTTCAGCCGTTAGATGAATCCGGTGCGGCTATACAGTGGATGCGCAGTTGGTTTACGGGGATGCCGGGCGAAATAGTCTCTTGCATCGGTTGCCATGAAGACCCTAACCAGATAGTCATGCCTAAGCGCGTTATCGCCTCCCAAAAAGCGCCTGTTCGATTGACCAAACCGGAGGGGGGCGTCCGCTCTTTCACCTTTGACCTGGAAATGCAACCCATCTTAGACAGGGCTTGCATCGCCTGTCATACCGGCGAAGGACGCGCTTTTGACCTGACAGGCGGCAAGAAAGATCGCCGTGGCTATGGTACAGCGTATCTTAACCTGCATCCGTTTGTGCATCGACAGGGACCGGAAGCCGGAATAAAAGTACTGTATCCGTATGAATATCACGCCAATACAAGTGAGTTAGTACGCTTGCTGAAAAAAGGACATTACAACGTGCAACTGACCGATAAAGAATGGCGAACACTCTATAATTGGATAGATTATAACGCACCGGATAAAGGCGCTTTCGAGGCTATACTTCACAATGCCTTTCCGTATCAGGGATTCGACCAAGTACAACGCAGGATAGAGCTTGCCAATAAGTATGCGGTGGAATCGGGTGTGGATTGGAAAAAGGAACTGGCCGACTATGCAGATTTTTTAAAGTCGAAAGGCGAAATAACACCTGTCAGACCACAGCGAAGCCCCCGACAAGAAGTGCAGGAAGTCAATATAGCAGGATGGCCTTTTAGTGATACCAACAACCCTGTTAAGCTCGCCAATACTAACACAACGAAAGAGATAGCGATAGCGCCGGGTGTGAATATCAAAATGGCATATATACCGGCGGGACGGTTTGTGATGGGTAGTTATACAAGCGGACTGCCTGATGTAAGTCCGGCAAGCGTAGTGGAAATAAAAAAACCATTCTGGATGGGTGAGGTTGAGATTACCAACGCACAGTATAATGTGATTTTCCCGGAACACAGCAGCCGCTATGTCGACCAGCTTTGGAAAGACCATGTCAGCGAGGGGTATCCCGCTTTCCTGCCACACCAGCCGGTGATACGCGTCAGCTACGAAAATGCGATGGACTACTGCCATCAGTTGAGTGAGAAGACCGGGCTGAAGTTTATCTTACCGACCGAAGCACAGTGGGAATGGGCTTGCAGGGCCGGTAGCGCTACTAATTTCTGGTTTGGAGATTTGAATGCCGACTTCAGCCCGTATGAGAACCTGGCCGACGCCCAACTGAGTAAAATGGCAGTGACCGGCGTCGACCCGCAACCCATGCGGAGGACTGATTCATGGTTCCCCTATTATAATTTTATCCCAAAGGCAGATGCTTTTGACGATGGGAATATGATTCAGTCTGCTTCCAACGTATATAAACCTAATCCCTTCGGGTTATACAGTATGCACGGCAATATTGCCGAGTGGACACGCTCCGATTACCTCCCATACCCCTATAAGGATAATCCTTCAGAGACCTCGCCATACAAAGTAGTGCGTGGCGGCTCTTACATCGAGCGACCGAAGTTTTCTACCTCCTACGCCCGCAAGGCTTATTATCCCTGGCAGCGGGTGTTTAACGTAGGCTTCCGCGTCATCATTGAGCAACCGGACGACATAACGGCATCCTTGCCTTTTAAGTAACAACGGATTCCTTGCCGTTGACGAAGTGACTTACTTAGCACAGAGTACCCAGTTTTCAGCACAGATAGCACAGAGTTGCATAGAGAAAAAAGCGATGCTTAAAAAAATATTCTCATCCTACGTGATGATGCTAGCGCTGATGGCGTTATTTGCTACTTGTATGGCGGTTGCTACCTTTATCGAGAACGCCTACGGAACAACCTTGGCTAAGTTAGTCGTTTATTACTCCCCTGTTTTTTTCCTGATACAGTTGTTGCTTGTCGTCAATTTTATTTTGATAGCTATCCGGCGTTTTTTGTTTCAACTGAAACGGTGGGGGTTATTATTGATCCATTTATCGTTTATTATCATCCTGTCAGGCGCTTTGATAACCCATTTTTTTGGCAAGGAAGGAATCCTGCATTTGCGGGAAGGTGAGGTTAGTAACCGCGTTTTTGTTCAGACAAACCGGGGTAACAGTGAACTAACGCTTCCTTTTCAGGTAGAGTTAGTTAAGTTCACCCTAACCCGCTATCCGGGGTCGATGAGTCCTTCGTCCTACGAGAGTGAATTGGTAGTGCATATCGACGGGTCGAAACGCCGTGAAAGGGTATATATGAATAACGTATTAGACATCAAGGGATACCGGTTTTTTCAGGCCTCTTTTGACGCCGACGAACAAGGGACTGTCTTATCCGTTAATAAAGATGGAGGCGGTCGCACTGTTACCTATACCGGTTATCTCCTTTTGCTCATCGGTTGTATCCTCAGTTTAACAAGGAAAAACGGCAGGATACGTACATTGCTCGCGCGGATTTCCACATCCCCAACATCCTCAACATCCCCAACATCCTCCTACCCCCATTTCTTCCCTTCGGAAAGAGACACATTGATCGATTTTCATAGGATTGTTCAAAGGGGGAGATACCCCCAGCCCCTTCAAAGGAGGAATCCGTGTGTTATAGTACTTCTTCTTCTTTCCACATGGATATTAGCAACCGCTTCCCCCCCCAAGTCAATGACCGAAGCCGTGCAAAAGATGGCTGTCCCATTAGCCCATGCCGAAAGGTTTGGCGCACTGCCTGTTCAATCAAGCAAGGGACGAATCATCCCGTTAAACACCTTCTCGTCCGAAATTTTACGTAAGGTACATAAAAACAACCGTTTCGGACAATTAAATCCCGACCGCTTCTTAATCAGCCTGTTAGCGATGCCCGAAATGTGGATGAACGTACCGCTGATAGTATTTGCTAATGATGCCATAGCCGATTACTTCAGCTTGCCTAGAAACGAATGTGCATACGCGGATTTATTTCGCGAGGACGGTTCATACAAGTTACAAGCTAAGTTGAATGAAGTATACAGAAAGATGCCCGCCGACCGTTCTCACTTTGACAAAGAACTGATTAAATTAGACGAGAAAGCCAATATCCTGCATCAATTATTTGAATATCAACTAATAAGGATATTCCCAAAAGTAGATGATCCCAAACAAACCTGGTATGCACCGGGCGATGACTTATCGGTATTTGATGGCCAGGATTCCATGTTCGTATCACGCATTTTCGACTGGTATCTGTCGGAGGTACAAATCGCCATCGAATCGGGTGATTGGAGTAAACCCAATGAAGTGTTGGATATGATTTCAACCTATCAGACCGCAAGAAACAACATGCCGGATTTCGATAAAAAATTGATTGCCTTGGAGCTGAAATACAACAAGTTAGATATTTTTCGATGGTGCAAAATCGGTTATTTATCATTAGGCGGTCTGTTGCTGCTCTTGTCATTTATCCTTTTTTTCAGGAAATCGTCCCCTCTGGGGTGGGTGGTCAAACTGACAGGAGTTGGCGTTTTCCTTGTTTTTCTGTTTCAACTGGCAGGCATAGTTATGCGCTGGAAAATAGGCGGATATGCTCCCTGGAGTAATTCGTATGAGACCATGGTCTTTCTTGCCTGGTCGACGGTGTTAGCCGGATTAACCTTTGTCCGACGAAGTCAGGTTACATTTGCTTTATCTACTTTGTTTGCAGGCATCATCCTGTTTGTTTCGGGATTGAACTGGTTAGATCCGCAGATAAACCCCTTAGTACCTGTGCTGAAATCGCCCTGGCTAATGTTTCATGTAGCGATACTGATGGCAGCCTACGGCCTTTTCGGTATCGGTTTTTTAATAGGAATAGTCAATCTGACCATGATGGCTTTATCGGGTAGGGATAAACTTTCCGCTTTAGAAGCGCCGATACAGGAATTGAGCATTATCAACGAAATCGTGTTAGTCATCGGTCTGATACTGATGACCATCGGCACCTTTATGGGAGCGGTGTGGGCTAACGAATCCTGGGGGCGCTATTGGGGCTGGGATCCCAAAGAGACCTGGGCTCTCATTACCATGATTATCTATGCGATAGTCACGCACCTTCATTTAGTGCGAAAGTGGTATACATGCTGGCTATTCAATCTTTGTGCAGTGATAGCCTTTGCATCCGTACTGATGACCTATTTCGGTGTCAACTACCTACTAAGCGGCATGCACTCGTATGGGAATTAGTAGTCGGTAGTCGTAAGATGGTAGAAGGAGGAAAATCTTCAAACTTGAATTAAAATTTGTATCTTTGTACTTTATTATTGCCGTTTATTAATGGAAAAACAAGATAGAATTAAACTTAAAAGCATAGCAATCAGCGGGTTCAAATCGTTTAACAACGATGTACATAAAGTTGAATTTGGTGATGTCACGGTTCTAATCGGAGCCAATGGAGCTGGCAAAAGCAACCTCGTCTCCTTTTTTAAAATGTTGGGTTATATGATGACCGCATCGTTACAACAATTTATTGGAGAACAAGGAGGAGCTTCTTCTTTATTGCATTTTGGCCCAAAAGTAACGCCAAATCTATCAGCTAAACTCGTTTTCGAAAATGAAAATACTTATGATGACTACGGATTTACTCTGTCACATGCTGTTCAGGATTGTTTAATTTTTACGCATGAAACCATTACCTTTCTTGACAAGAAAAAGTATAAAAAAACTAACACATGGTCATTTAATCCCGGGGGAAAAGAAACCGGTTTTAAAACAGATATACCTGAATTAAAAGAGTTTAAACCGGCTAAAATTGTGTATTCTCTATTAAGCAATTGTTTACAATATCAGTTTCACGATACATCATCCACATCAAAAATAAAAAATTCCGGCTACATCAATCAAAGTGGTTTTCTATATAGCGATGGAGGAAACCTTGCCGCATTCCTAAATGGATTGAAAGAAAACGAAAAACAGAACTCGTATTACGCAAAAATTGTAAGACATATCAGGCAGGTTTTTCCGCAATTTGGTGGTTTTATATTAGAACCAAGCGTAAAAAATCCGAATTATATAATGCTTGATTGGTATGAAAAGAACAATGAAAGATATAAATTTGGCGCGCATCAATTATCTGATGGTACTCTTCGCTTTATGGCTTTGACAGCATTATTGTTACAACCGTTTGCCGGTTTGCCTTCTGTCATTTTGATTGATGAGCCTGAATTAGGATTACACCCTGCTGCTATTGTAGAATTAGCAAGTATGATTAAAATGGCAAGTCAGCATGCGCAAATCATTTTAGCTACTCAAAGCCCTGCTTTGCTTGACGAGTTTCAACCCGAACAGATTACGGTAATTGAGCGCGACCCTGTTTCTAAATCCAGTGTCTTTAAAAAATTTACAGAGAAAAGTTTAAGAGATTGGTTACAAGAGTATACTTTAAGCGAAATTTGGGATAAAAATATTTTAGGAGGTAGGCCATGAACACTTACATTCTTCTTAACATTACTACTGAAGGGCAAACTGAATTTCAATTTGTACGACAAGTGTTATACAATCACCTGCAACCATTTAGAATTTTTTGTGATGTAAGACAACCGCCTTTCAATAATAATCCTGAATTGATAAACGATAAAAGAGACACTTCTCCTTCTCACAGAATACTGTCATTAATACCCGAATATCAAAAAGTCAGCTCCGGCTCGCTATTAGCTGATTTGATATCTATTGATATATTACGTGCAAAATGTAAACACTTCAACGACTGGCTTACAAAATTAGAATCAATAAATTTTTTAAAAAATTAAATATGAGAGAATTAAATCACATTGGTATCATTACCACAGAACAGAAAGAAGGCGCCGTGCTGAACGAAGGCCTGAGTGTATGGTTGACGGACTATAGCAAAAGTCCTAACAAAATTGAGTTTCTGAAGTTTGAAGAAGGCAGTTGTATGCCCGAACTCGTTCAGAAACAGACGCATATTGCTTATACTGTGCCTGACTTGGAAGAAGCTCTGCAAGGGTGTAAAGTTATTTTTGGGCCGGCTGTATGCAATGAACATCTGACAATTGCCTTTATTGAAGAAGAAGGCATTTCGATTGAACTGATGGAAATCAAATAGTTCCATCATAGAAACCATTGTAATCATAAAAATCAAAGACTATGACAAGAATTAAATTTATCAACGACCCAGCCAATCTGACAAGCGAACTGTTGGAAGGTTATGTATTGGCTTATGCCGACAAGGTGAAATTAGGGGCAGAGAACATCATCGTTCGTGCTACCCCTAAAAGTGAGGACAAAGTGGCCATTGTGACGTTGGGAGGCTCCGGACACGAGCCTGCTTTGAGCGGTTTTGTCGGGAAAGGGATGCTTGATGCGTCCGTTGTAGGAGATATTTTTGCGGCGCCCGGCGCACAGCGTCTTTTTCAGACATTACAAATGTTCAAAAGAGACGCCGGTATCCTGTTAGTTGTATTAAATCACTCCGGAGATGTGATGAGCGCCAACATGGCTTGCCAATTGGCAGAACGGGCCGGTATCAAGGTGAAGCAACTGCTTACACACGATGATATAAGCGCAGGGATTGATGCGCCGGTGGACGACCGCCGCGGGTTAGCCGGTTGTGTTCCGCTGTACAAAGTGCTGGGAGCAGCAGCCGAAGAAGGGAAGTCGTTAGACGAGCTGTTAGAGATAGGCGTGCGATTCAACGAAAACATTGCCACATTAGCCGTAGCGACCCGCTCATGCACCCATCCACAAAACAACGCTATCATAGCCGAACTACCGGAGGGTATCATGGAAATCGGCATGGGACAACATGGCGAAGGTGGCGGTGGCCGGCAACCGATGGCATCGGCTGACGAAACGGCTACTATCATGCTCAACTTGCTATTAAAACAACTGAAACCGGCAGAAGGCGCAAAAATGATGCTTATTATCAATGGGGTAGGAGCTACTACTCTGATGGAACTGAACATCATCTTCCGTAAAACGTACTTATTACTCGAAGAAAAAGGGTATAAGGTAGTAGCCAGCCGCATACAGGAAATACTGACCGTACAGGAACAAGCCGGATTTCAGATGATTATCGGTCTGATGGACGACGACCACATCGCTTACTACTATCAACCGTCGGATGCACCTTACTGGACTACTATTTAATTAATACAGTGAATCCTTTGAATTTAGAGACTTTTAAGCAGATGCTGGAGACAGCTTTGGAGCATATCCGAGAACGGGAAGATACGTTTTCTCGGTTAGATGCGCTTACGGGCGATGGCGATCATGGGACGGCTATTGTCACTGCTCTTTCTGCGGCTCTCAAGGTGGCCGAGAAGGGAACGGATTTTAAGACGATACTCAACGACATGGGTTTTGCGGTGATGATGGAGACAAGCGGCTCGACGAGTACCCTTCTGGGGGCGTTCTTTCTTGGGATGAGTGATGTAGTCACAAGTGCTGAGTTGACAGTTGAAGAAGTGAAGGCAATGTTTGCAGGCGGGCTGGCTTCTGTTCGGAAACAGACCAAGGCTTCGGTTGGTGATAAAACGATGATGGATGCGTTAGCGCCTGCTGTCGAGGCGCTTGTGGCTTGCCAATCGGAAGATATGGGCGGTCTTTTTGCGGCGGCAGCGGCGGCAGCTCAACTGGGGGCGGTAGCTACTGTTGGGATGGTCGCAAGGTTTGGGCGAGCGCGCAACTATGGCGAACGCTCTGTAGGGATAATGGACGCTGGAGCGGCTTCATGGAGCGCTTTGTTCTCCGCGTTTGCAACGTTTTTCAGCACAGAAAACACAGAGGGACACAGAGATTCACAAAGAAAAATTATTAATTATGGCTGATTTATTAAACACAGAGGCACAGAGTGCAAGGAGTTTCACAGAGAAAAAAGACTTTATATGGCAGATTTAGATGATTTAAGAGAAGGGGTTAACTTCGGTGTTGGAGTGGCTTCGCAAGCACAGGGTTTTTATGTTAAAGGCGCGACACATTTGGGGTGGGGGATGAAAGACCGGCTGTCGCGTATCTTCAACCCCCAGACCGGTCGGACGGTGATGCTTGCTTTCGACCATGGGTTTATCATGGGTCCAACGTCGGGTGTCGAACGGATTGATTTGAATATTCTTCCGTTGGTGAGCTATGCGGATTGCCTGATGTGTTCGCGGGGTATTTTACAGACGACCATTCCGCCTACCTTCAACAAACCGATATGCTTGCGCTCGGATGCCGGTACGACTATCCTGACCGAGCTGAACGACAACGTGTTGATGGATTTTGAAGATGCTATCCGTCTGAACGTATCGGCAATGGCGTTGATGCTCGCTATCGGCGACCCGCTTTACGAAGCGCAAACGGTTGCCAACCTCTTTGAGGCGGCAGATTTGGGTAGCCGGTATGGCATCCCTATCATGGGCGTGACGGCTGTCGGCAAGGATATGGCGCGTGATGCACGTTATTTCGGTTTGGCTGCACGTGTCTGCGCCGAAAACGGGGCAAACATTGTCAAGACCTACTATTGTGAAGGGTTCGAGAAGGTGGTAGCCGCCTGTCCGGTGCCGATAGTGATAGCCGGCGGTAAGAAACTGCCTGAAAAAGAGGCGTTAGAACTCTGTTATAAAGCAGTAAGCGAAGGCGCCGCCGGTGTAGATATGGGACGAAACGTGTTCCAGTCGGAAGCGCCGGTTGCAATGATACAGGCAGTAAGAACTGTCGTACATGAAGGATATCATCACAGCGTCGCATATCAACTGTTCAAAGAACTCATTAATTAGTGACTAATGGATAGTGGTTAACCCTAAACCATACACCCTAAACCCCTGACTACTGACCCCTGACTACCACATAATGACGTACAAATTCATCGAATGGAATGATTTACAGGCAACTGCCGGCTTAGGATGTTTTAATCCGGCTGGTGGTGTCGCCGAAGTTCATGCTATGATAACGGTAAACGCCGGATATGCCAACGCCGAGGAGCAATTTCTGCGGCTTGAAGAAGCGACACAGCGCTTATCCAAACTGCCCGAACTGAAAGGAACAGCTTTAGTTTGGAAACATTTTTATGTCAGCGATGCCATCAACCAGGCTGACTACCTGAAAGCAAGCGCAGACGAAGCGGTATCGGTTGTACAACAGCCGCCATTGAACGGCTCGAAAGCCTGTTTGTGGCTCTATTTTGTGGAAGATGTGCGGCTAAGTAAAGAGGTCGACGGTGCGGTGTGCATGGAGCGGCCTTGTTATCAGCACTTTTTCAATACTCAACAGCATGAACGCAGCCTATCAGAAACATCGTCTCCGTTGATGCCACTCCCTGCGTCGATAGAACATCAAACGAACCAGATATTCGACAGTTACAACCAAAGTCTAAAGCGTCACGGCTGTACCCTAAAGCGTAATTGTATCCGCACTTGGGTTTTTGTTCAGGATGTCGATGTTCAATATGCCGGCATGGTGACAGCGCGTCGGACTTATTTTGAGCATGAAGGATTGACGTCCCAGACGCATTTTATTACAAGCACCGGAATAGAAGGACGTTATATTTACCCGGATGTGTTAGTGATGATGGATGCCTATTCTGTCAAGGGCCTAATGCCCCAACAAATCAAGTATCTAAAAGCTCATACGCATTTGAATCCTACCTGCGAGTATGGCGTGACCTTCGAAAGAGGCACAGCCCTTGACTACGGTGACCGCCGACATATCTACATCGCAGGCACCGCCAGCATCAACAACCGAGGCAAAATCGAACATCCGTTGGACGTCGAAAAGCAAACCGCCCGCACTTTCGAGAATGTGCAGGCCTTATTAGCCGAAGCCGAAGCCGACATGAACGACGTCGCCTGCATGATTGTCTATCTGCGCGACACTGCCGATTATGCTATTGTAGACCGCTATGTCGGCGCTCATTACCCCAGAATCCCCCGATTGACCGTTTTAGCGCCGGTTTGCCGCCCCGGCTGGTTGGTCGAAGTAGAATGTGTGGCAATCATACCGGCTGACAACTCACAGTTGGCCGCTTTTTAAAATCAATTATTTATAAACAATATTTACTATGGAACTACAACTGTTACAAGCAAACGAAGGCGATGCTATTCATCTCAGGTTTATTGATGAAGAGGGCATGTACCGTAACATCCTTATTGATGGAGGGACAAAAGATACGTATACGTATAAAGACAGCAAAGGGAAAATAAAGGACGGCGCTTTAAAACAATTAGTTAGCCGTATCAGGGAACAAGGCGAACAAATAGACTTGCTCATCATGACACACGTAGATGACGACCATATAGGCGGCATCCTGCAATGGTTTGGCGACAAGAATAACCAAACGGCCGACTTAGTGAAAAAAGTGTGGTTTAACTCCGGAAGAATCATTTTTAAATTCTTTAACCAACCGCCTGTTGAAGATAATGATTTAGCCATTCCGGAAAGCGACAGCTTTGAGACAAGCATTAAGCAGGGCGTAGCCTTCGAGGATTTTATTCTGAAAAACGGCCTCTGGGACGAAGAGTTAATAATAAGCGGAAAAGTGTTTGAACTTTTTGGCTTGAAATTTACGATTCTTTCACCTTCGGAAGACAAATTACAGAAACTGTTAGATAAATGGCAAACCGAGGCGCCAATAACGGAAACCTCCCGAACCAGCGATTGGGAAACCCCCTTATCCGAATTAATCGTTACAGATTCGTTTAAATCCGACCAGTCGATACCCAACGGAAGCGCTATTGCGTTTATCGTTGAAAATAAGGAAACTAAACTGCTGTTTACAGGGGATGCCTACGCTACGCCCGTCGTTGATAGCCTGAAAGCGTTAGGTTATACCACAAAAAAACCCTTGGAAGCCGCTTTCTTTAAACTTTCGCATCATGGCAGCAAAGGCAATACAAATGTTACGTTGTTAAACCTGATTAAGTCGGACAACTATCTGATAAGCACAAATAGCGCCGTCCATGGTCTACCGGATAAAAGGCTGCTTGCAAGATTAATAAACAACAAAAAGAAGCTGAACCTGTATTTCAACTACCCTGATTTAATCGAAGAGATTTTTACGGAGCAAGACTTAAAAGATTTCCCAAAGGTAAGTTTGCTTAGCGCGAAAGAAGCCATTGTTATATGAAAATAGACGACATCAGAGAATATATAGTTATCATAAACAAGGGGAGTGGCTGCTTATTCCAACCGGAGGACGATAGCTACTCGTATGTATTGACAGCCAAGCATAATATTGTCAATAACAATAATCAAATTACCGAACTAACCCGTTTTGTGTTTCGAGACAAAGCATGGCAACCTTTCGTCATTGAACAGTTCAGTGACGGGGAGGCTTATTTCCCGCACCCAACAAAAGATATAGCGATTATAAAAATACCCAAAATAGAAGGGTTTGACCAGATTTTTCGCTTAGACGACTTCGAGAACGATAAGACAGGATATGCCTTGTGCGGTTATCCCGGCACAAGAAGAGCGATGGCTAACAAATACAGGATAGACATCGACGTTGCTATCCTCGGTACCAATAATAACCAGTTACGGGAAGGTATCATTCCCGGCAATCCGGGATTAGAGGAAGTAGTAGGGCAATCGGGAGGCGCTATTGTCAAACTCAAAGACGGTAATTTGATGCTTGTGGGTATTCAAAACAAAATGGTAGACGCCAAAAATGAGCAGTTAGGACGTATTGAATTTACAACACTCGACAGCTTCGATGAAATTATTCTGGCGCATCCGGACGAGCTTTCACCTTTATCGCCTATGCATTGCAAGTCGTTTAAATACTTGAAAGACCAGGTAATGAAGTTGGAAGGCTGTTTTTTTGACATCCATTATACGCAGCAATGCCTGCAAGACCTGACGGACGAAATAACACAAAATCCGCTGACGCCCCAGGTGATAAAAAACCGCTTGAAAGAACGCTTATTGATACATAAAGAAAATGAAGCGAGCCTTTACAACAAAGGCCTGTGGGCGGCCTGGTTAGAACTGCTTATCGTTTTGCGGGTTATTGGTTTGAAACCAAAGTCGGAACAGGAATTGGATGAGATATTTAACCAATACCGGATTATTTATTCGTCGTCGAAGCAGGATTGGAGTTTTTTTATCCAGGATATTCTTCGGTCGGATTACAAAGGCTTAAAGGAAAAAGCCTGTATCATTGTCTGCAACGAAAGGAAACCAGCCAAGTGGACGATAGGAAAGGGGATACTGCAAGACATCGCTAGGAAGATATCTAAAAAAGAGATGACAATTGACGAAGGGACAGCCTACCGTCCCTTAGACGCCTATAAACATATTCATCTCTCGGCCTTCCAACAGAACTGTATCGTAGCCAAAGAAGAAGAGTTTAAAGATTTTGATAACAGCAATGAAGACGAACTTTTTGAAAAATTAAAAAAGGAATATGAAAACATCATTAATAACAACTGAACAATTGGGTTTTTTGGATGAGTTATTCCCCCAGTTGAATCCCCGCTTGACCAAGATTGAGTACATCGGCACCGTCAGCGTTTTTACTTTCTTTTTCGAGCAGGGCAAAGATTTGCGTGAGCATTGGGAAAACATCACCAATGCCATTGCAGCCTACTATCAATCTGAGTTTGAGGCTGACGAACAGGCTTTTGAGCGCTGGAACATCTACGTGTTCTTCCTTGTCAAAGAGCCGGTTCGAACCCAACTGAAATACCGCATCGAAAACGATAAGTTCTCCTGCCGAAAGATTGTCATAGACGAGTTTGCGGAAGTTTTTTCCGACGAGATGATACTCCAACTGATAGACGAGAACATCATCAACAACGACCTCGCTTTATCACCGGACATGCCCGCGCGGATTTCAACATCCCTCTGCCCCCATAATATCCCCAACATCCCCCTGCCCCCTTCAAAGGGGGAGTTATCCCCTACCCCTTCAAAGAGGGAGTTTGGGAGGCCGTGTGCTTCCTATTCAAGCGCTTCAAACATCTTTCGATGCATCGATACCAGCGGCCTGAAAGTCACCGGCAAAAATGTCGTTATCAATAAAGACGAGATAGCGCAATTATATCAACAAATTATTCAAACACTATGAAATTCAAACGAATAGAAATACAGGCATTTAAAGCCTATAATGACCTGAAAGACGGGACATTTGATTTCACGACCCTATCGAACGAAGTAGCCGATTTCGTTTCTATTTATGCGCCAAATGGCTTCGGGAAATCTTCCTTCTTTGATGCGATAGAATGGGCATTTACGAACCAAATAAGCCATGACGATGAGACCGAAAAGGATGATAGCCCCGAATCGCTGATAAACAAGGAGGCACTGCAGGAAAAGAAAGACGGTTTTGTAAAAATCTATGTCACATCGTCCCAAGCCCCTGTCAGCAACCATCTTTCCAAAGGGAAGACCGAAGCTAAAAACGACCGTCCAAAAAACAATTACTTTCAGGAAGTACTCCTGTTACAAGAGCGGATAGATGCTTTTCTAAAAGAAAAAGACGCGACCCTTCGCTATAATAAATTTATGCGTTTTTTTGGGGACAAACGGTTACATAATATTTACAAACTGCTTGTTGAAATCATCCAATGGAACAACCGGGAGATAGAGATATTGGAGCGAGTAATCAAACGACTGAAAGAAATATCCCAACGCTTGACACCCGACGCGCAGAAAGGCCTACAATTTGAATTCGAAAAAGCGATAGCGGAAAAAGACTTAATAGAAAGTCAGTTAAAGCCCCTATTAGAGCAAGAACGGCAGGCATTAGCTGATTATTTGGAAAAACAGATAGGAGCATTTTTCGACATCCAACTGATCAATGCCCTTTACCGGAAGATAATCCCGCACCCTAAACATAAGGTGTTTTATTTCAAAAGCGACTTTTGCACTGACCGATCGTGTTTAAATTTGTTTGTAACAGGCGAAAACGACGGCGAGCCTTTAGTCCCGACGCGGTATTTTAGCGCCTCTCAACTGAATATTCTAAGTCTTTGTATCTTCCTGTCAAAGGCGTTAAAGATAAAAGACGACGACGGCAATCCGGTAGACTGTATCTTTATTGACGACCCTATCCAATCGTTAGACAGCATCAACATCCTGTCTACCATCGACCTGCTGAGGAGTGTAGTCGTCTGCTCCGGCAAACAAATCATCTTAACGACGCACGACGAAAACTTCCACCAACTGCTGCAAAAGAAAATCCCGCCCGACAAGTTCAGGGCGGTGTACATAGAATTAGAATCGTTAGGAAAAATCAAGCAAACATTTTAACTAATGGTTATGAAATTATATCACGGTAGTTATTCGGTAATTGAAAAGCCTGAGATAATAAAAAGCAAGTTTTCAAAGGACTTTGGGCAGGGCTTTTATTGTACGGAAATAGAAGCGCAAGCCAATCGGTGGGCAAGTCGCTACGAAAAAGCTGTTATCTCTATGTATGAATATGTACCGGATAATGACCTGAAAATGCTTGTTTTCAGAGAAATTTGGATAAGTTGACATCTGAATTGACGAAAAAGTATAAGATTCAAAAGGGTATATTTGACAATGTATATAGTGCGTATTCCGGCGATGCTGACCCCTTGTCCGGTGATGTTGACCCCCTCGTTTCCCGAAGGGCTTTCCGTAGGTCAATCTTTTTTGATTTATCAAAAAAGCAGTTGCAAAGTTAGTATTTTTTTCT